>Ga0315336_1001908_pt1 | contig 35460 bp, 36 predicted proteins | sample ASW5metaG_FD_204512 | JGI IMG/M metagenome (GOLD analysis project Ga0315336, IMG submission 204512) | Ammonia-oxidizing marine archaeal communities from Monterey Bay, California, United States - ASW #5 | ecosystem: Environmental > Aquatic > Marine > Intertidal zone | place: USA: California... | reverse complement strand
GTATCTTCAGGCAGGTCTTCGAAAAAACGCACCATGTCATAACTGATGAACCCCACCGCTCCCCCTGAAAACCTTGGCAAACCCGGAACATCGACTGGATTGTATCGAGCCAATATTTCTTTAATCGCACTTAAAGGAGTTCCTGATTCGATTTTACTCTGTTGCCGTTTACCATTTTCATCTATGGTGATGTTTCGACCCTTACTACTGACAACCACCGCAGGATCGCAACCGAGGAAACAATATCGCGCCCATTTTTCTCCACCTTCAACACTTTCCAGAAGAAAAGAATAATCACCATCTCCGATTTTCATATAAGCGGAGACCGGGGTATCCAGATCAGCAAGAATCTCTTTATAAACAGGAATGAGATTCCCAGATTTGGCCAGCTTTTTAAATTCTTTTAATGAAGGTTTAAACATTTTTAATACCAATCATGGACTATGACAAAAAATCTCATTAATAAAAAAAAGCACAGGAAACCTGTGCCCTTTCAGCCATTCGGGTGATGGATGCCTAATTGATAAAATGGAATAATTTCAATGAGTTAGAACCTTAACATCGGTCCTAAGCAGGTGTCAAGAAGTTTGCAGAGTTTTACCCTGAAGGAACATAGGGTGACCGGCCATCATCCCTCCACCGGTTTCCAGTCTTCTCCGTTCCAGTGTTGGATCAAGCCGTTGTCTCCAACAGCATAAATATTTTCATCGGAACTTCCCCAAATCGATGAAAAATATTCCTTGGTGTTAGATTCGATTCGCGTCCATTGATCGCCATCCAGGTAAAGAATCATTCCTTCATCTCCAACGGCAAAAATCATTTCCGGTGAAGGCCCCCATACATCTAGAAAGAACTCCATCGTCTGCGAAGGCATTTCGATGAAGTCAGCTCCATTATAGTGAAAAATGGCCCCCTCTGAACCCACCATATAGATATTGTCGGGGGAAAATCCGTAAACACCATAAAACTCTGCGTTCGAGTTAAAGGTCATGCGATGCCATTTATCTCCATCCTGTTTCAATACCAACCCATCATACCCAACGGCAATCATTCCACTTTCTTTGCATCCCCAGAGCCGTGTCACATCCGTATCAGTTCCTGTTGGGGTGAACTTCCATGAACTGCCATCGTAACGAAGAATCTTACCTAACCGAGAGCAGGCATAGACTTGATCCGGAGCTAGACCGAAAACTCCTGTCATCGGTGGTAGTTTTTCAGTTTCCATGGGCGACCAGGTTTTCCCATCGTAATGGAGAATCCTACCATCGGTAACCACTGCAAATACATTATCGGGAGCACTGCCCCAGATATCCTTAAACGTCCAGCGTCCATCTGTATCCATGGAAGACCATACGCTGCCATCATAATGCAACATGGTGCCATCGGCTCCACCTATAAAAATATTATTCTCATCCAATCCAAAAATTGAAAGTAGATGATTGCTGGTCAAATCAGACATAAAAACTCCTAAAAGATTTGCTACCTACAAAGACATATCGTGCCACTGTTTCCCATCGTGTCGAAGAACCGTGCCATTTTCTCCCGCCACATATACACTGCCCTCGCCTAACCCTTTTACTTTTGTAAAATATTCCTCTTTAATCGGATCAATTTTTGACCAGGCTTTGCCATCGTAATGCAGCATGGCAGAGTTATCGCCGACGACAAAAATATTTTCATCGGAAGTTCCCCAAATGCTTAGCAGGTATTCCTCTGTATCCGTTTTCATGGTCTTCCATTCTTCCCCATTGAAATGAAGAATGGTTCCATGCGAGCCGCAAATATAGACATTGTCTGTTTTCGTTCCCCACACCCCAAAAAGGGAAATAGTTTCTTCGGTCAATTCATCTTTTCTCAGAAATTCTTTGCCATTATAAAACCGGAAGATGCCTTCACCTCCCACCGTATATATATGTTCAATATCCTCTCCCCACATTCCAAAGAGGTCATGAATAGTGTTAGGTTCTCGGTAATCCCATTTCTCTCCATTCCAGTAAAGCATCCGTCCGCCTACCCCATAGAGGAATATATTACTTTCATCGAAACCAAAGGCGGAGTTCAGCGAATCATAACTACCCGTGTCGACTTGCTGCCACTCCTTCCCATTGTAAAAAAGGACCACTCCACCTATTCCAACAGCATAGATACAATTTTCATGGGGACCCCAAATTCCCATCAAGGGGTTGGTATTTTCCGTTCTTACCGGAAGCCACTCTTCCCCATCCCAGTGTTGTGGAATACCATCTTTTCCAACAACATAAATGCTATCTTCGCGGAAAGGCATTAGATCCAATAAATCCGGCTTTTCACCTGTAAACATAATTCAATATTTGTAGTGTTCAAAAAAATAAGGGGTTCCCGGAGCAAACCGGAAACCCCCTTTGCAAACCTTCAAGATTAATCTTCCGTCTGCTTGGGTTTATTAAAATAGATATTCTCTAATTTGGGAAAGTTTTTGTTGTCCTTAAATAACGCTTGTGCTCCTTCGCTAATATCATTATGAATTAGAACCAGAGTCTGAAGGTTTGACAAATTTGTCGAGTTCGCCAACGCTTTCGCCCCAAGATCACCAATTTCAGTTTCGTAAAGGTCCATCAATGTCACATTTTTAAAACTCTCTGATTCGGCTATGATCTGAGCTCCTCGAAGACCAAGAGGATTATATGTCATTGTTAACTGCGTTAGATTTTTTAAAGTACCTGAGTTGGCCAGTGCTTTTATTCCTTCTTCTTCTACAAAATTCCAATTAAGATTTAACTCTTCCAGTTTTGCCAGGTTTTTTGAATTCGCAATTGCAATTGCCCCCTCATCACCAATACCATTTCGATACAAAGAAAGCTGCGTTAATCGTGTTAAAGATTCTGATTCTGCTATCGCCTTAACTCCTTCATCACCTAACTTATCACCCAGCCAAAGTGATACGAGGTTGCCCAATAAATTTGAACTCGCAATGGCTTTCGCACCCTCTACACCAATCTCATTATCGCTTAAAATCAATTCCGACAAGTTGAGCATTGTTTTAGATTTCGCCAGAGCAATAGCTCCTTTGTCCGTGACTTTGTTTTTAAAAAGATTTAAGGCGGTAACGAACTTCATATGCTCACATTCAAGAAGTGCCTCAAGCCCCTTGTCACTAATTTCATTGAACTCAAGAAAAACAGCGGTAACACCTTTGATCTTGTCTGATTGCATAACCTTAATCAGATCTTCATCATCCAACTCTTTTTCTCTAAGATCGAGTTCATTATTCTCCGCATTCAAACCCTGATCAATAATACTGTCTATATCTTTGACTTCATCATCAAGCATTTCCAAACTCCGTGCTAACTTACGCTTACTGGTAAAAAATGGGTTAAGCCTGCTATTTTATGTAAGTTATGGCTCTTGTAAAGCTTAAAATTAAATTTTTGCCCTTCAAAACTAAAATTACCCCATTTAAATGTCAAAACAGACAAGGCAAGGATGTAAAATGGCCTTCAGGTTAAAATATTTTAATTTTTTTCTAACCCGTTTTATTATATTTTTATAGGGTAGCTAGTCTTCATAACCCCTTATATAAAATCCACTAAAAATTTTAAGGTAGCGAGCATGGTTCAAAAAATTGATGAAATTACAAATCAGGTTAATAAAGCAAGCGGATTCATCCCCCCATTAATGCACGAACTGAATCAAGTCATAGTGGGGCAAAAATACCTGACTGAACGCCTGGTACTTGGTTTATTGACTGGAGAGCATATTCTTCTTGAAGGTGTTCCAGGCCTTGCAAAAACGACTGCCGTTAAAACACTTGCTCAATCAGTCAAAGCAGATTTTAAACGTATTCAATTCACTCCAGATTTGCTTCCCGCTGATCTTTTAGGCACTCAAGTTTATCAACCCAAAACTAGTGAGTTTGATATTAAAAAGGGGCCCTTGTTTTCAAACATTATTTTGGCGGATGAAATCAACCGTGCTCCTGCAAAGGTCCAAAGCGCTTTATTAGAAGCCATGCAGGAACGACAAATAACCATAGCCGGAAAAACATTTCCTTTAGAAGAACCCTTTATGGTTATCGCCACCCAAAATCCAATCGAACAAGAAGGGACCTATCCATTGCCAGAAGCCCAGATCGACCGCTTCATGCTAAAGCTTCATATTGATTATCCTTCAAAAGAGGAGGAGAAATTAATCATGCAGCGAATGTCATCCAGTAATAATTCTCATAAAGTCAAATCCGTCGTCGATCCTGAAGATATTCTGGCAGCCCGTAAAGTTATAGATTCAATTTATATCGATGAAAACCTCCAAGACTATATTATCAATCTGGTCACTGCCACACGTGACCCAAAAGAAAATCAACTATCTTCTTATGACGGAATGATTCAGTTTGGCGCATCGCCCCGAGCTTCTATTTTTCTAAATCGAGCAGCTAAGGCCTTTGCTTTTTTACAACGACGCGGATATGTTGTACCCCACGACATCAAAAGCATCGGTATGGATGTGCTTAGGCACCGAGTTATCCTTACCTATGAGGCCGAAGCCGAAAATATTACGGCAGATGACATACTAAAATCACTATTCGACACTATTGAAGTACCCTAATCTTCTATGCTTCAAACACTTTCAAATAATGTTCGAGAATGGTTTCGCATTCCAGAATCACCACCCATAAAGCACAATAAACTCTCACCGGAATTATTGAAACGCATTAAAAAAATTCAAGTAAAAACTAATTATATGGTGAACGACATCATGGCTGGTGAGTATATTTCCGCTTTCAAAGGCCGTGGAATGGAATTTAGCGAAGTTCGCGAATATCAACCTGGGGATGACGTACGGTTGATTGATTGGAATGTGACTGCACGCATGAACCAACCCTTTATTAAAGAATTCATTGAGGAGCGGGAGCTCACACTGATGCTATTGGTAGATGTCAGTTCTTCTGGAAGTTTTGGATCTGATCAAAAAATGAAAACCGAAGTTGCCGCAGAAGTCGCATCGACTCTTGCATTTGCGGCTATTAAGAATAATGACAAAATCGGACTCATCATCTTTTCAGATAAAATTGAACACCACATTCCGCCTAAAAAAGGAAAAGGTCATATTTGGAACATCATTCGTACCATTTTGAGCTTCCAACCCGAAGGCAAAGGCACGAACCTTTCACTGCCTCTGGAATACCTTCTAAAATTTCAAAAAAAGAAGGCCACTACTTTCCTGATTTCAGACTTCCAAGATGAAAACTATGAACCTCAATTAAAACTTGCAAAACAAAGATTTGATCTTATAACGATTCATATTATTGACCCACGAGAAGAAACCCTTCCCGAAGTGGGGTTAGTATTTCTTGAAGATTTCGAAACTGGCAGCACTATACTTGTGGATACAAATGATAGAGAAATCCTCAAGAAACATAAATCTCTTTGTATTAAAAAACGTCAGGACCGAAAAGCATTTTTTAATTCCATCGGAATCGATACCATAGAAATATTCACGGACAAATCTTTAGCGGACCCTATCATCAAATATTTTAAATTTAGGGAAAAAAAACATTAATATGAGTGATTTAAAAATACCCGATGATGGTGTAAGTCGAAAATTAAAGGCCGGTGTTTATATTTTAACTGGCATCACTTTATTTGCTTTCCTCGCATTTTTTACAAAGCTTACAACCAAAGAAAATCGATCAAACAAACAGGAAAAAATTTTAATAGACCCAAGAATTTTGGAACTAAAAAAAACAGGGGAGCGCTTGCAACAGGCTACACTTTTAGAACAAGCATTGGATCAATATATAGAAGTATGGAAACTAGAAAATTCCAACTCCTTAGCCCGGGCCGAAGCCGCTTCCAAAGCCGGAAAACTTTATCTAAAGCTTGGTAACTGCAAAGAAGGATTGGTATGGCTGTTTCGTGCAGAAGCTGCAAATCCAGAAAAAATTGCCGAACTGCAACCTCTAATTGACAGCTGTATTGCCAAAGAAAAATAGTTCATGGTCTGCCAGAAAAATTCTTCAAAGTATGCTCTGCTATTTTTATTAGCTTATTTATTCCAATTGGTAAACACTACGGCTGCATGGACCAACCCCGCAGATCCAGTCTCCATTAACACGCAGGTAGATATTACCCAACCCACATTGGGGGATATCCTAACTTATTCCATCACAGTAAATCACGATTCGGATATTGTTATCCATACACCTGAATACGTTATACCCGAAGGATTTGAAAAAGTTGGACACGGAAAAAAGAAGCCCAAAAAAGTAAAAAATCAAACTGCTCAGGAGTTCTGGTTAAAATTAAGAGTTGATAAAACAGGGTTATTAACAATTCCCGCAATCCCCTTAGAGTTTGACGCCCCAGATCAAAACAATAAGATTGTTAAGGGTAAAATAATGACTGCCGAAGTAAAAGTTGATGTGCAATCGCTGTTGCAACTCGAAGGTAACGCTTCTGACATTAAGGACATCAAACCCATATTCCATATAAAGGCCCCCTGGATTCATTATATTTGGAAAGCATTGGGGGTATTTTGTCTATTAGCCTTCGCATATTTTATTTGGAAAAATTGGCAGAAAAAAGCCGCTCTAAAACTAGAACCTCTGACCCTCCTCACGGCAGAGCAAAAAGCCCTTAAAGAATTACAAGAACTCAAAAGTCGTGAGTTGATGAAGCTGGGACGGATTCGCGAGCATTTTTTTGAACTATCAGAAATATTTAGAAGATACATGGAAAACCGTTATCGCTTTCCAGCTCAGGAGTGGACCACAGAAGAAATCATTGCTCATTTTAAAGGTTTTTCTGACTTGAATGAAAAACAAAAACTTCAGGCAAGAAACATTCTAACAGAAAGCGATAAAGTGAAATTTGCAAAAGCTGAAGTTGAAACGAATTACGATCCAATAGAACCAGTGATTCATTTCATCAAAGAAGCCACACCACCTACTCAACAAGAACCGAATTAATTATGAACTTTTTTCGATTTGAAGATCCCTGGCTGCTGCTATTTTTTCTAATGGTTCCGTTTCTTACCATTCGAGGAAAAGGAAAACTGCAGACAACAATCAGTTATTCTTCTATCGACACATTGCAGGCAATGCGCTCGGCACGGGTTGAAATTCTGTCCATCCTTCCATTAGCCCTTAGAATGATTGCAATATCTCTTTTGGTGCTTGCCTTAGCCCGTCCCCAGGAAGGTTATAAAAGCACCGAGATACTGTCTGTCGGGGTAGATATTATGCTGGCCTTGGACACTTCTGGAAGCATGCGGGCCCTTGATTTTATCAAAGATGAAAAACGTGATACGCGGCTGACAATGGTCAAAGATGTGGTCTCACAGTTTATTGATAACCGCCCAAACGATCGTATGGGCATGGTTGTTTTTGGTTCCGATGCCTACACGCAATGCCCCCTCACTCTTGACCAGGGAATCCTAAAATCTTTTCTCAGCAAGCTAGACATCGGCATGGCAGGGGACTCGACAGCAATAGGATCTGCCATCGGCATAGCGGTCAAACGGTTAAAGGATCTTGAATCGAAATCAAAAGTGATCATACTTTTAACAGATGGCAGAAACAATGCTGGCAGTCTTCCTCCTCTTCAAGCCGCACAAACGGCTAAAGCGTTTGGAATTAAAATTCATACCATAGCAGTGGGAACTCATGGAGAAGCACCATTCCTGGTCAATTCAATTTTTGGGCAACGTTATGCATATCAACAAGTGGATATTGATGAAGATACTTTGAAGAAAATTTCCGACTTAACTGGAGGACAATATTTTCGTGCTGCCGATCTCGAATCTTTAAAAACTATTTACAAACAAATCGATGAAATGGAAAAGTCTGAAGTTAAAGTAATAGACCACTCAGAATACACCGAACTATTTCACTACTTCCTCATTCCAGGACTAATGGTCCTGCTTTTGGAAATTTTATTGTCTAACACCATTTTGAGAAGGATCCCTTGATATGAAATTTGGCGAACCTTCCCTTTTCCATTTATTGTGGGCTTTGATTCCCTTCCTTTTTTTTCTGATTTGGGGAAATCGCAAGAAATATGACCTCCTTGTCCAATTTTGTGGTGAGAACTTGTTTTCCAAATTGGTGGCCCCGAGTTTTAAAGAACAATTAAAACATAGAACAATATGCTTCGCCTTTACATTCTTATTTCTTCTACTAGCCCTTACCCGTCCTCAATGGGGCTACCAATGGGAAGATAGAAAACAAGAGGGGGTTGATATAATTATTGCACTGGATGTATCTCGCAGCATGCTTGCCGAAGATATAAAACCGAATCGTCTTGAAAGAGCAAAACGCAAAATCTCTGATCTATTGGATATGCTGAGAGGCGATCGTGTCGGCCTTGTCGCATTCGCGGGAACTGCTTTTGTCCAATGTCCACTCACACTCGATTATTCAGCTGTGCGAATTTTTCTCGATGCAATTGATACTGACCTCATCCCTATTCAGGGAACAGCCTTAGGTGATGCATTGAGAATGTCGGTTAAAGCCTTTCGCACAGAGGAGAAAAAATCTAAAGCAATTATTCTTATAACAGATGGTGAAGATCAAACCGGGCAAGCGTTACAGGCTGCCAAAGAGGCTCGTGAGGTTGGTGTTAAAGTTTTTACCATTGGAATCGGAAAAGAAATTGGAGCTCCCTTGCCAAATCCAGATAAGACCGGAGGCTTTCTAAAAAACGAAGAGGGTGAGGTTATTCTCACAAAACTGGACGAGACCACTCTGCAAAAAATTTCGTTAGAAACAAGTGGCAGCTATGTCAGGTCCGTAACCGGAGATATTGACCTGCAAACTATTTATCTCGACCAAATAAATCAGAACCTCGAAAAGAAAAAGTTTAAATCAGAACGAAGAAAAATATGGCAGGAACGATTCCAATGGTTCATTTTTTCTGCATTGCTGTTCTTGCTCTATGAAGCCAATTTAGCAGCAAGAAAAAGGGAAACGAATTCTTGAAAATGGTATCCATTTAACCCGCAAATTTTGTTAGAATATTACAAGTAACTAAAGTAAGGCCTTTAACGAATGTCAAACCTTGACAAAATTGATTGGAAATTCCATGTAATTATCAGCGCTTGAAAAAGTTCGCTTTTTTGACGAATTAACGTATTGAAAGGAAATTTATAATGCAAAACTCCCCTCGAACCATGAGCATAGATGCCGTAGCAGCAGAGCAACAAAGGTTTATGGTACGTGTCTACAACTGGATGGCAGCCGGACTCGGGATCACCGGTTTTATGGCTTATTACGTTGCCAATACCCCAACGCTTTTCAATATTGTAATGGGCAATCCGATTCTTCCCATTGTTCTAATAATTGCTCAAATTGGCCTTGTATTCTGGCTAGCATCGCGGGTCATGCAAATGAGTGTTAGTCAGGCAACCGGCATATTCTTTCTTTATGCAGGATTGACAGGAATAACCTTTTCTACCCTATTCGTGGTTTACACCGCCGCATCCATAACATCAACGTTTTTCGTAACGGCAGGCACCTTTGGGGCGATGAGTCTTTACGGCTATACCACCAAAAAGGATCTTACCTCCTGGGGGAGTTTTTTATTCATGGGCCTGATCGGAATCATCATTGCTTCAGTGGTTAATATTTTTATGGAAAGCCAGATGATGCATATGATCATTACCTATGCAGGTGTTCTAATCTTCGTGGGGTTAACTGCTTACGACACTCAAAAGATTAAAGAGATGAATATCCTCGGTAACGAAGGCACCGATGAAGACACCAAGGAAGCCATTCGCGGTGCCCTCACTCTCTACCTTGATTTTATAAACCTATTCCTGATGCTTCTAAGACTTATGGGCGACAGGAGATAAGTAAATTTTTAAATCTATTAATATCTGATTCCCGCTTTGGCGGGAATCTTCATTTAGTGCATTGAAATTTATGGATCGCAAACTTCGAGTAAGGCTAATCCTCGTTGTTGGCCTTCTTGTTCTGCTGACAAACTCCCCTGTGAATGCCGACCAGGCAGATTCAAACATTCAGGAAGGGCTAAATCAATACCAGGAAGGTCTCTTCCCCGAAGCAGAGAAAAACTTTGCCGAGGCTCGCTCAAATCGACCAGAAGATCGACGTCTTGATTACAATCTAGGCAGCTCCTACTACAAACAAGGAAAATACGAGGAAGCGTTGCAAGACTACACGCACTCAGCCTTGGAGGGTTCTGACCCGCAGTTAAAAAAAAATTCTCTATATAACGCTGGCAATGCACTTTTCAAAATGGGAAAACTTAAAGAAGCCGAAAAAACCTATAAAAATGTTTTGGCGCTGGATCCTTCAGATATGGACGCGAAGTTCAACCTTGAATTTGTTCGCGAACAACTAAAAAAGAAAAAAGAACAGGGAAAAAACTCAGCTAAAAATGGTTCTTCCAAACAAAATAAGGACGAATCTGAGCAACAAAAATCTAAAAATGTGGAGAAAGATGAGAAACAGGAGCCTAATCAAAACGAGACTTCTCCATCTGATAATGAACCTAGCGAATCTGCAAAAACAAGTCCTCAGGAGTTAAGTGAGGAGGAAGCTGAACAGTTGCTAGGAAACCTTTCTGAGGATTTAAAAAAAATCAGCCAAATGCAAGCCGGAAAAATAAAACCCACGCAACCTTATAAAAATAATCTCTGGTAAATTGATGATATTTCTTAAAAAAAAATCAATATTGCCGGTTTTTATTTTTTGGTCTGCACTTACATTACACGCATTTGGCGAAAATATTCAGGTGCTGGCTACAGTAGATAGAAATCAAATCACACTTGAAGACAGTATACAATTATCTGTCACCATTAAAGGAACTCAAAATACGCCCCCTCCCGAATTACCCTCTTTGCCGAATTTTCGTATCACATCTTCCGGAACTTCTTCTTCAACACAAATCGTTAATATGGAGCGCAGTTTATCCATTACTCACAATTACCGATTGACCCCCATGAACACAGGCCAATTTGTAATTGGACCGGCTCGCATTCGAGCAAATAATAAAGTTTATTCCACACAAGCAATTAATATTGTGGTGAAAAAATCTACCACCCCGGAAAAATTCGGCAATAGTCCAGTATTTGTAGAATCAACTGTTTCAAACAAAGAAGCTTATATAGGCGAGCAGTTAATTTATTCTTTTAAATTGTTCTACCGGGTTGAGGCCAAAAATTTTGACCTGAACATGCCGTTTGGAGCTTCTCATTTTCAAAAAGAAGAATTGGGAAAAGCAAAAAGCTACCAAAGTGTCGTAAATGGTATTCAATATCATGTGCAGGAAATGTCGGTAGCCCTATTCCCAATCAAACCCGGTAAAGCAGAAATCCCACCTGCGACCCTTGAATTCGATATCTATCACCGCCCACAGAATCGATCTAATAGAGGACCGTTCAGCCAATTTTTTAATGATCCATTTTTTGGTCAGGGAACTCGTGCCGAGCACAAGGTTTTACGAACCAAACCCATATCGATTGAAGTTTTACCATTACCCGAAAAAGGCAAGCCCAAAGATTTAAAAAATATAATCGGTAATTTTAATATTATTGCAAATCTGGGGAAAGACGATCTCGAAGTAGGGGATACTACCACACTAACGATCACAGTTTCAGGAAATGGAAACCTTCGCGGAGTATCATTTCCAGAACCTGACCTGAAAAAACTGTTTAAAGTTTATCCTGATCAGCCGGAGTTCAACCAAACAGTCATCGGAAACCAGGTTACAGGAAAGAAAGTTTTCAAATTTGCTTTGGTCCCTTTAAAACCAGGGGTGGCTAAGTTACCCGCTTTCACCCTTTACTATTTTGATCCAACGATTAAAGATTATCGACAAGCCCAAACCCACCCCATTGAAGTAAATGTCAGACCTTCTTCATCTCAAGAAACCTTAAATCTAGTTCAATCAAACTCTCCAGGCAATATCATTGCAAAACCAGAAATTGAAATTCTCGCTGAAGACATTCTACCCTTACATACAAAACTAGATGATTTTAATAATATCAATACCAAAATAAATATCTCAACAGTTTTGGAATTCACGTTCCCTACAATCTTTTTTCTAATATGCGCATTTTTTATTCAACAAAAAAAACGACTGTCCACAGATATGGCTTTTTACCGAAGTCAAAAAGCTTATAAAACGGCATCCCAAAAACTAAAGAACTTGACGCACTCTAAAAATATAGATTCGAAAGAATTTGCAAGTGAACTCTCAGAGATACTCCGCGGGTATATCGGTGATAAATTAAATATGAAGGGAAAGGCCATTACTGCAGCTGAAGTAGAATACAAACTAAAAAAATTAGACTACCAAATAAATCAGGTGAACATTACCCGAAACCTCCTCGAAAAATGCGATGCCCTGCAATATACTCCTGAGGCATTTGGAAACTATCAAGAATTGTTAAACGAAACACAAGGTCTTATTAAAATTCTGGAGAAAAAATCTTGAATAAAAGTATCGCCTCTTTCTTTTTTCTAATTGGGTTAATTTGCCACGCCCCCGCAAGTCTTGCGGGAGTTTTTGCAACTGAAGTGGCAACAGCAAACGACCTGTATGCAAAGAGTAAATTTCAGCAAGCAGCAGGCTCTTATGAATCTCTTGTTCAAAAAGGAATCAACAATGGCTATCTATACTACAACCTTGGAAATACTTATATTCGGCTTGGAAAAATTGGACCCGCAATTCTAAATTATATTCATGCGCAAAAATTAATTCCACGCAATGAAAATTTACAGGCGAACTTGAATTTTGCAATCCAACAAACCCGAGATAAAATCCCTCCTCCTGCCCACAGCGCACTTTCTACTTTTTTCTTTTGGGTAAGCGATCTAAATATGAATGAAAACATAAATCTCGCTATAACAGTCAACCTGATTTTCTGGGTGATACTGACAGCATGGTTTTATTTTCGCTCAGAATTCTTAAGATTAGCTCGGAATTCGTTCCTAGCTTTGTTACTGCTGGCTTTTGTTGCCATCGGCGTCAAACTACATCTTGAATCCAATTTGAAAATAGGTGTCGTGCTTGCAAAAAAGGTTGATGTAAAATCTGGCCTCGACCTATCCAATGTCACACTATTCGAGTTACATGAAGGTGCACTTGTAACCATCACCGATGAAAGGCGAGGTTGGTTTGAGGTTAGGTTGAATCCAAAGCAAAAAGGCTGGGTTCCACAAGATATTATAGGCACCTGACCATTCAAAAATCTAACTCCCTTCTCTTTTAATGGGAGTATTTAAATGATCCTACAACGAAGAACAGGGTCACTCCGCTAATATTGAGGCAATCATAATAAACGCTGATCTTGAAAAAATCTAAGGCAATCTTCAACAATCCAATCCATACATGATAATAAACCATGATCACTATCCAACTCCTTTAACTCACAACCTGGGTGCGTGCTAACAAAGTTTCTCGACTCCAATATATTTACTGTCGTATCGTGCAAACCATGGACAATTAGCGTAGGAATTTTTCGTTTAAACGGCAGGGATTCCCAGGTTTCTGCATCTCGAAATAAATGGGTATTCAACAAAACTTCTTTATTGTATCGATAATGAAATACAGGAATCAAATCTTGAGTCGTTTTGGACAAATTAAGCGTTTCTCTCCAACGATTTAGAAAGTTAAAACCGGGAGCCATAAGATATAAGGCTTTTACTGAGTCTCTTGTTTGTGCAACCAGGCTGGCCAAATAACCACCCATACTACTGCCAATTAAGCCAAATTTTTTGCGCTTATCTCTATCTATTATCGTCTGGACCAACCTTATCTGACGAGATAAGGTTAAATTTTCAAAATCATCCTCCTGTAAATCGGGAACATGAAAGGCAATGTTTAACTTTTCAAATCGTTTTTTAAAAGCCTGTGCCTTACTAGAATCGGGTCCGGAGGCAAAACCATGCAGGTAGATAAATTCTGTCATGCTTTATCAGAGGTCACGATAGGGCTCACCACTGTTTCATTTTCTATTGCCATCACCACGTGTTTCATAACCCAAAGCAAAATCAGACCCGGTAAAGCAAAAAGGAAGGTGGAAAAGAAAAAAACAGTCCAACCCATCTCATCTACTAAAACTCCCGAAAGAGGCCCAACAAACACTCTGCCCAATGAGGCTAAAGCAGACAGTAAGGCAAACTGCGTAGCGGTATATCGTTGATTACACAAAGCCATTAAAAATGCAACGAATGCGGCTGTTCCCATTCCACCGGAGAGATTTTCAAAGGCTATAGTAAAAATCATCAGCGGATAATTTTTTCCCACCAAAGCTAAAACCATAAAGGAAAGATTCGATACAGCCTGAAAAATCCCAAAAATTAATAAGGAATTGAATAAACGCAATCGGGCCATTAGCAAACCACCATAAATCGCACCTATTATGGTGGCTGCCAAGCCCATACCTTTATTTATAGCGCCCACTTCTCCAACAGAAAAATTAACACCCCGAATTAGAAAAGTGGTGGTCAGGCTCCCTGCAAAGGCATCTCCTAATTTATAAAGAATAATTAAAGCCAACAAAGACCAAACACCGGAACGAGAAAAGAATTCAGCAAAAGGCCCTGCAACAGCCTCTTTCATTGAAGCTGGTGGGACTGCTGAATACTCGGGTTCGGGGCCAAGCCAAACCGCTAATACACCAAGAGTTAAAATCAAAGCCATTAGCATATAAGTAGCTCCCCATCCAAGAAATTCCGATAAAATCAAAGCCAATGCTCCAGATACCAACATTGCAACTCGATAGCCAGTAACGGAAACAGCAGCCCCGAGGCCACGTTCACGGTTTTTTAGAACCTCGGCTCGATAGGCATCTATAGCTATATCCTGAGATGCAGAAACAAAGGTAAGAAAAAATGCCAAAATTGCCAGAAGCCATAGAGCATTTTTAGGGGATGAAACACTCATTCCTAGAATTATCCCGATCAAAACCATCTGGCAAAGAACTATCCACCCTCTTCGTCTTCCAAAAATCGGAATAACAAATCGATCCATTAATGGAGCCCAAAGGAATTTAAGGGTATAAGGTAGACCCACCAGGCTAAATAATCCTATGGTCCTGATATCAACTCCCTCAACGGTGAGCCACGCCTGCAAAGTACCTCCCGATAAAGCCAAGGGGAGCCCTGAAGAAAACCCCAGAACAAGGACCGCCGCTATTCTTCCATTAAAAATTTTATTCATAATTTCTTTTATTTTCAATCATTTAAAGAAAACTCTGTGAGAGCTTAATTGAACATAGCAAGCGGTAGGCCAAATCAGTTTTTATAGAATTAAAGCTTAAGCCATTTAATCCAAAACCAGTTTTAAAATTATTTTAGCAGAATGATTTTATCAAAACATTTGAAATTATCGACTAATGGTGATGCGCACCACCTTCGCCATGCGCGTGACCGTGGGTCAATTCTTCTTGTGTGGCATCTCTAACCTCAGTGACTTCAATGGAAAAATGTAATGTCTCCCCAGCTAAAGGATGATTTCCATCCACATGAATTTTATCTCCCACAACTGCTTTGACAGTGAAAACAGTTTGAGTACCTCCATCCCCCTTACCTTCAAATTGCATTCCAGGCTTGATATCAGCATCTTTAGGAAAATTTGCACGATCCACTTCAATCTTTAGCTGTGGGTTTAAATCTCCATAGCCTTCAGCAGGAGAAACTGTGACATCCTTTTTATCGCCAACCGTCAGCCCTTCCAGTTCTTTTTCTAAGCCAGGAACCATTTGACCTACACCATGCAAGTAGGCAAATGGTTGGTTTTTATCCGCACGATCCAGCTCTACTCCATCTGAATTTTTAAGACAATAACTCAAGCTAACGACAGAATTTTTCTTAATCATAGATAAACCTTTCAAATAAATAACGCAGAAAACATAATTTCAAAAATCAAGAATTTCTCAGAGTAGAAATTAAGACTATTAGAACAATAACGTTATACCAAGTCATAAAACCACCCTTTCAATCCTTAGGGTGCAAAAAAAAAGTCACCATTAAAATTAATGATGACCAAAAAAATTAAAAAATTTGATTCTTTCCAATATTAACTTAAATTAAAGAAAAAGTCGCCTGGATTTAACCAACTAGCCTTGGAAGAATCAGTTTTCAATGCATCGAAAACCTACGTTCTCAAAAAAGTCGTTTGGATTTGCCTCGGTTCTTGCAAAAGAATACTTATAGGCTTCCAGGAAATAATGACCCGCTTTTTGAAAACCATTTCCCCTTAAAACTTTATACACTTTTCCAAAACGAAGCTCTTTGCGAGTATTTCCCGGATAAGGAAGGTACCAATCCAGAGTCCATTCCATAACATTTCCTGAAAGACCCATTACCTTATAAGGGCTGGAATCTTCTGGATAGGAAGTAACCGGCATCGTTTTCCGATCTCCCTCTATACCAACATTGGCTTTCCCTTTAATAAATTCAAGACCCCAAGGGTAAGGCAATCCATCAGGTCCCCTTGCAGCCTTTTCCCATTGTTCTTCTGTAGGAAGCTGCTTATCAGCCCATTGACAATAAGACCAAGCCTCCCACCATGTTACCTGCGTTACGGGGTGATTTCCGTGGCCTTCAGGAAAGACTCCATCCTTCCAATGGGCTGGTATATCAGTGAACTGGTTTTCATTCAAAAAAAGGTTATATTCTTGGTTAGTAACTTCATATCGATCCATGTAGTATCCAGCCAAAAAAAGTTTTCGTTCAGGATGCTGATCAAGATATAAAGGTTTTACAGCGCCAATTTTTTTATGTGTGTCTTCATTATCGACCTTATTGGTTCCCATAATGAATTCCCCAGAAGGAATGAGAACCATTTCCTTTTGATCCTTCTCAGAAACCTTAACTTGCGGCAAAAAATCCTTTTTCTTATCGCAATCGCAGCACCCCCAAAGGAATGACAAACATATAAATAATGTTGTATAGTTTTTAATTTTATTCGAGACCTTATAAAAATTTCATGCTAACAAAACTCCACTCCTTATCGCAACAAGTAAGATGGTTACCCAGGACCTTAATGATTATCTTTCTATTTCTAGAGGCTGGAAACGTTGTTGCTTTTGAAAACTCTGTGGCAAAAAAAACATCGGGGGAATCCTACCCCCATATTTTACAAAAAGAAACTTTCACAATAAATACCCGTAACATTAAAGTTCTTAATGCAAATGATAAATATTTGTGGATTGGAACCAGCAATGGGCTGCTTCGCTATGATACAAATGGAAATGAAGAAGTCAAAGTCTATGACAACACGAATAAATTACTAAGCAATGGTATTTTTGCAATTGCTATTGATAAAAATGGTTTCCCATGGGTAGGCACCTATGGCGGTGGGCTAAGTCACTTCAATGGAAAAACTTGGAAAAATTTTAACACTCCAGATGGTTTGAACGACGCTTTCATTTACGACATCAAAATCGAAAAAAAAAGTATCTGGCTCGCAACTTGGAGTGGAGTGAATTTTTCTAGATGGAATGACAGCAATAAAAACTCATGGAAAAATATAACCGTAGATAATTCCAATGGTGGGTTGATAGACAATTGGGTCTATGCTGTGGAAATTGAAAAGTCGGGCCGTATCTGGTTCGGAACCGAGTCTGGCATTTCTACATTGTATAAGGGAACGTGGAAGAAATTTAACCACTCCAACGGTCTGGGAGCCCCTTATGAAAAAGTAAAACAAGAAAACGAAGCCATCATGTCTTTGTTTAAAGGCCAACATCATGCTTCTCAGGCTTCCCCATCCATCCCTAATATCCAGCCAACAGACTACAAACCAAACTATATTGTTTCTATGCACCTCGACAAAAAAAACCGATTATGGGTTGGCACCTGGGGGGGAGGCTTGAGCCTGATCGATACAAAGAACTTTACCTTCAGAAATTTTACCACTCAAGATGGTTTGCCAGGCAATTTTATTTTTGCCCTTGAGGAAGATCGGAAGGACGGTTTATGGATTGGAACCAATAATGGTTTGAGTCTATTTGATGGAAAAACCTTTCAAAATTTCTCAAGAATCAACGGGCTTGAATCTAAATTTATCTTCAGTCTAGAAGCAACAAAAGACCACTCCCTGTGGATTGGCGGCAACAAAACCCTCACCCGAATAATCATTGACCCTTCCTCTGGATTTCCGCTAAACTTGCAATAACCCATTCACGCAGGCATTTTTTATTTCTGCCACGAGTACATCTAGCTATTAAATTATTGGTAAAGGAGGCTCACCAATTAAAAATCTTCATCTTCTGGATCATCGTCATCCATAGCGACATCGACCTGGTCTTGTTCGGCTTGATCCATTAGCTCTTTTATTTGCTCATAACCCGCTGCAAGCTTCTGAATATTCATCAATAATGTAATAAGCTCCGCATCTTCACACTCCCGCATTCCAGCAACCAGGGGACCTCTTTCATCTTCATCATATTTTTTATCCCACTTGTCAAAGGTCGCAAAGATTTTGTCTTTGCAATGAATTAAATCGTAAAAAAAACTTTTAATTTCAATTTTTGGCATAACATTCCCACCCAAAATTCCGAGGCGTGCCCGGAAAAAATTAATAAAAAAACTTTGCCCTTACATAGTATTATTATAAAGTAGTGTGTCTCCACTTCCGGAGGCCACAGAGTATACTACACCATTCCAAACAATTTTAAAGAATCATGACAGACGAAGAGCGGTTTAAAGACAACGAAAACGGCACCATATTGGACACACGCTATAACCTGATGTGGACCAAAGAAGATAGTTACCAAATGCGTAATAAATGGTGTGCCTGGAAAGGTGCCCACAATTATATTGTCTGGTTAAACGAGCAAAAATTCGCAGGCCATGAAGATTGGCGCCTACCCAAAAGCCAAGAATGTAGAAACCTTTACGATCATGAGAGCAAAAACTCGGACTTCAATGGCGACATCGTTCATATTGATTATAAATTCCCCGAGGGTTGTGGATCCAACTACTGGTGCGTAGAAGAATCGGGAAGGAATGCAATGGCTTATAACTTTTATAGTGATCGCGCTTACCAAGTTAGTAAAAAAGCCAAAGATGAAGATAATATGTGCTGCCGAGCTATTCGCACCGCCGGTCCGCCAGTAAAAAAGAGTGGTCGATTGTCCAATACCGGAAGAACCCGAAGAGAATAAAAATTTCCCATCTTAAGTCTATCTATGGCTCATCACCGGGCGACCCGCGCTGAAATAAATTTGAAGGCTTTTAAACATAATCTTCAAAATTTAAAAACTGTTCTAGGTTCAAAAACAGGCATAATGGCCGTTATCAAGGCTGATGCGTATGGTCACGGGGCTCTTCCCTGCGCAAAAGCTGCCATCGAATCAGGGGTAGGCTATCTTGGCGCAGGCGTCATTGAAGAAGGAATTGAACTTAGAAAAAATGGTATCAGAGGCCCCGTCCTTATCCTTGGAGGTATTTTCCCCGATGAAGTAGCAGATTTGGTCCACCACAATCTTTCCACAATGCTTTACACCTCCCACTTAGCTGAGGCTCTTTCCAAGGAGGGGGAAAAACAAGGCAAAACCATTAACATTCACATTAAAGTAGATACGGGAATGAACCGATTGGGAGTTCTTCCTGAAAACCTGTTAGCCCTGACTGAAAAAATCTGCAGTCTACCGAATCTAAAAATAGAAGCCTTATCGACCCACTTTTCATCTGCCGATGATGAAAACTTATCTATAACAAACCAACAAATAGAACTTTTCAAACAAGCTTTGAATAAATTAAAAAATGCGGGGATCATCCCTCCATTGACGCACCTGGCGAACACCTCTGCTCTTTTCCGTTTTCCAGAGAGCCATTCCAAAATGGTGAGACCAGGACTTATTTTATATGGAGCCCTTCCTTCTCCCATTTTAAATCCTGTGGTTCAAAATTTTTGCCAAAATGAGAATCTTGAAAATTTTGAACCGGTCATGCAATGGAAAAGCCGAATTATTCTATTGAAACCGGTGCAAAAGGGACAAGCTCTAAGCTATTCCAGAAAGTATTTCACACAAAAAGACAGTCACATTGCCACTCTTCCCATAGGTTATGCGGACGGACTTCCTCGTAGATTATCCAATAACATGGAGGTGTTAGTAAAGGGCAAACGAGTGCCTCAGGTTGGGACAATTTGTATGGATATGAGTTTGATTGATGTCTCTGAAGTTCCTGACGTTCAAATAGGAGACGAGGTGGTTATTTTTGGCAAACAAGGAGAAGAAGTAATTCAAGTAGAAGAGCTAGCCCAAAAAGCAAATACTATTCCTTATGAAATTTTATGCAATATTGGAAAACGCGTGCCAAGAACATATCAAAATTAAACTTGAGTCACTCTAGAGTTTTTAAATCTGCTAATTTTGAAATCTGATTTTGTCTACACCAATCACGAATTCCATCCACCACCTTCACGGTAACCATGGGATCTACATAGTTTGCAGTACCGATCTGCAAGGCTTTTGCTCCGGCCATTAAAAACTCAATGGCATCATCACTGTTAGATATTCCCCCTATCCCAATGATAGGAATTTTCACAGCCCGGGCCGTTTCATAAACCATGTGGAGTGCAAGGGGTTTGATCGCAGGTCCCGACAGTCCCCCTGTGCGATTTGCCAGATAAGGTTTGCCCGTTTCAAGATTTATTTTCATACCAACAAAAGTATTACAAACTGATAAAGCATCCGCTCCCGCATCTTCTGCAGCCTTGGCTAGTGTGGTTATATCTGTCACATTGGGAGACAATTTAACAATCAGAAATTTATCGCTAACTTTGCGGACAGCATCCACCACTTGCCTTAGAATCTCCGGATCTGAACTGAACTGCAACCCACCCTCTTCTACATTTGGGCAGGAAACATTCATTTCCAAAGCATCTACCCGTTCTTCTTTGGATAAAGCTAATGCCATTTCTTTATATTGCTGAATCGTTTCTCCAAAAAAATTTACAATGATCCGTGTTTTATACATCTTCAGTAACGGAAGTTTTTCGGATAAAAACGCATCCAGCCCAATATTTTCCAGTCCAATAGCATTGAGCATACCGGAAGCCGTTTCAATAACTCTGGGAACTGGGTTACCTACTTTTGGTTTTAAAGAAAGTCCCTTGGTAGAAAAACCACCCAGGTCGTTCAAATCCAAAAATTGGGTATACTCCAGTCCATAGCCAAAAGTGCCTGAGGCGGCAACCACCGGATTACTCAGAACCAGTTTCCCAAGATCTACTGTTAAGTCAACTTCACCCATATCATATTGACATTAAAGGAGTTATTTGATACATTTTTCATCGGTACGGACAGAATTATTTCAAGCCACACCAGAATCATATCCTAACATCTTTATATTTAAAACAACCAATTTTCGATCGAAATAATCAGGGGAAAGCCCACCATGATGGAAACAGGAGAAAATTTGTCTCTTCCCGAAAACGAAGATCACGATACCAAAAAATATAAAAAACATATCAATGATCTTATTGAAACTGCTGAGATAGAAGCAGAAATGGAAGCGGAAAAAAAAATTCGTTCAAAAAACTCACGAGTATTTTTAATTTCTATATTTTGTTTTGGGTTACTGTCTCTGGTTTATCTTCAAATTGACAGTCGAACAACACAAGTGGCAGTATCTGGTGAAGAAAAAACGGCATCTATAAATGCATCGACCAAATCTGCCGAAGAAAAACTAATTAAACAAGTATCCATAAATAACTTTGTTGGGTCTGCGAAAACAACACCAGCAAAAATATCGGATCTCAGCAGAAAACCTAAAGTAACTGTTAAATTCGAGAAAAAGATAAAAGAAACAAATAAAACTTCTAAATCCTTAGCCAAAAGAACTATAGCAAGCCTCGTAAAGCCCAATACCCGGTTTTTTATACAAACAGGAGCCTTTTTTCAAAAGAAAAATGCGGAAATATCTGCGAAAAAACTTCAGGCAAAAGGTTTTTCTCCATTAATCCATGTTGCAACGCAAAACAATACCAAGACCTATCTTGTACAACTAGGTGTTTTTCCTAATAAAGAGAAAACAAAACTAGCTCAGGAAAAATTGGCGCGGGCAGGTTACGCAAAAACAATCATCAAATAACTAGTTGTATTTATTTCCAAATATAACAATGTTTCTGATGGTATGATGACCTCTTTTTTGCTCTCATTCTTAAGAGATTAATAGACTTTGTTGGACTCAGTAAAAATTCTAGCAGGAATGGCTCTACTCTATTACGGAGGGGACTTTTTAGTATCAGGTAGTGTCCGTTTTGCCCGCTACTTAAAAGTAAGTTCATTTGTCATTGGAGCCACAATACTAGCGTTTGGAACCTCTGCCCCAGAACTGGCTGCTTCCATCCTTGCAGCTCTAGATGACGCTCCAGAGCTGGCAATGGGTAATATAATAGGTAGCAATATCGCTAATATAGGTCTTGTTCTTGGACTGGTCTGCCTCATCGCTCCAATAACAATTGCTTCTTCTAGGTTCAAGCGAGAATATCCCCCCTTTCTTCTTTCCGCATTATTAATTTTATTTCTGGCATGGGATCTAAAAATTGATGACCGTGAAGGAATTCTAATGGTTGGTTTGCTTGTAATATATATTTGGAGGTCATTCAATTATAAAGAAGACTTAAACACACAACCGGAGGAAGAGGTTCGATTTTTTTCAGACAAGGGTCCTACATTTCAAGTTTTATTAATACTGATAGGCCTAATTGGTTTGGTATCAGGAGCAAGGCTTCTTGTGTCCGGCGGAGTTTCCATTGCTAGAACCTTAGGAGTCGGGGAATGGTTTATTGGAATCACTGTAGTCGCAATAGGAACAAGCCTTCCAGAAATTGTTTCCTCCATAATGGCCGCTAGGAGAGGGCATGGCGAAATGGCTATTGGCAATATTTTCGGGAGTAATATTTTTAATATCCTGATGGTTCTTGGCATTACATCAATAATACATCCTTTGAACATAACAGAACCTATTCATCCAGATCTGATGATTGCAACTGGACTCACCTGTCTCCTTTTTATATTAATGTTGCGAGGAAAACATTCCCTGGGAAAAATAAGTGGTGTAATTTTATTGATCACTTATTTCCTATATATAGCGCTAAAAGGTATTGGGAAACTTTAAAATCAGATGGGAGAATTTGGGCTTAACGGATTTTTAACTTTTCTAGTCATTGCTTATAATGAGGACCATATCCCCCATGCAAAAAACAAAACTGCAGCAGCAATACCCATATTTTTTTTCGACAACTTGTAACCAATTTGACCAGAGTTAGACTGGTCTGGTTTTAAATTTTTTATTTCCTTATCGTCAACAACTAGCGGATGCTCAAGGGTATCCAAATCTTCTTCCATGGTTTTGGGAGCTCGGACAATAGGCCCATCAATCATCTTACAATTTCCATTAAATTTAGACCCCTCACCAATTATTAAATGGTAGGCAGAAATATCTCCTATTAAGCAACTTTCATTCATTAATAAAACCTTATTTTTAGCTAGCAGATTCCCTTGGATATATCCCTTACTAGTTACATCATGAGCTTTGATGTTTCCTATAATTTTTGCGGCCTTACCAAGAGAAATATGACTGGTTGAGTAGATCTCTCCCTCAAAATCACCATCTAAATGCACAATCCCTTTAGCCCAAAGCGTGCCTTTTAGGTACACGCCTTTTTCAAAATACGAGTCCATAAAATTCCCAGCTAAAACAAATATAGAATATGATAAAACAAAATTATCGGAATGATTAAATAGTAGCAAATAATTAAATAAGTTACAATTAATCCCAGCTGCAAAGGCCTTAGGAGCCGAATCCCCTTGTTTTTAGAATCACAAGTTGAAAAACTTGGATTTTGCTGTTAGTTTGTTCACCTTTTAAAAAATAACTAATAAATGAATGAAGGAAGTCAAATGCGCAAAGACCGTGCCTTAAATGAATGCAGAAAAATCAAAGTAACCAAAAATTATATTATGCACCCAGCAGGGTCGGTTCTAATACAAATGGGAAACACAAAAGTCATTTGTTCAGCCACGATTGAAGAAAAAGTCCCTTCATTCCTTAGAGGAAAAGAAAGCGGTTGGGTAACTGCAGAATATTCAATGCTACCCTCATCCACTAATAGCCGCACACAACGTGAAGCATCTCGCGGCAAACTATCTGGAAGAACCCAGGAAATACAAAGACTTATCGGCCGCTCTCTTCGAACCGTAATCGACCTTGAAAAGTTAGGAGAGCGAACTATCTGGCTGGATTGCGATGTCATTCAGGCAGACGGTGGGACACGATGCGCATCAATTACTGGGGCATTTATGGCAGCGGTACTGGCATTGAAAAAAATAAAAAAAGAAAAATTAATCAATGAATTACCTATCATAGATTACGTTGCAGCCATCAGTGTTGGCATTGTTGATGGAAAAAAAATGCTAGACCTAGAATACACAGAAGACTCCAATGCGGACGTCGACCTCAATGTTGTCAAAACTGGCTCTGGTGGTTACGTAGAAATCCAGGGAACCGCAGAGCAGAAACCGTTCGACGACAAACAAATGGAGGCTATGCTTAAGCTAGCTGACAAAGGGATCAAAGAGCTCATCGCTCTACAAAAAAAGATCGTCGGAGTCTAAATATCTTGAATTTATCGTTTGTTCCAATCCTATTTTTTTCACTCCATTCAAAAAACAAGGGTTAATCTACCGTCTCTACCAACCAAGCAAACCCACCTTCTATCGGATGCATTTTAAAAACTATTTATTTCCAAAATAAATTATTGCATGAACATGACTGGGCTATGCACCCAGCAATCCAAAAGCCAAAACTAGAGTTGCCACTATAGGGAATTTAAAATCAGGTTTGCTTGCTGATCACTTGAAAGATTCACCACAAATAATATATAGTGCCAACCTGAAAAACCAGGTTTTAGCTTTAATCCCCTACCAATGGATTTTAAAATCTTTACAAAATATTTATAAATCTTTAGCACTATGCTTAAATAAAAAAGAACAAATTTTAGTATAAAGAGAACGATCAAGAGGCTATTATTATTTAATTTTTTAGTTAGAGTGCTGTATGCAAATTATTTTAGTATTAATATTGTTATTGATCCCTTCTTTTGGTTATGCCCATTCAGAAGGGGTTACAGAGAATAAGTTTAAAGCCCTAGAAGAAAAGGTAGAGAGGTTAACGAAGGACATGCCTAAATTAAAAGGCGGCAAATCCTTCGATGCTCACGGAGTAAAAAAACAAGGTATTAAAAATCCTTACCATCATAAAAAAGGATTCCATTTTGAATCCCAAGATGGCAAGTTCTCAACCAATATTCAATGGCGCGCTCAAATGCGGTTTTCAAAAGGTATCAGAAGTGATCCCAGGACATCTGATGACTTTTCTCCTGATGAACAAAACAATTTTGAGCTACGCCGCGTCCGCATGAAGATAGGTGGACATGGTTATAAATATGTGAAGTATTACTTTGAAGTTGATTTACAGCCAACTCGTTCCATTGACGGTGAATCTCATAGTTCTACGGCAAGGATTTTTGATTGGAGAATTGATGTTCAACCTTATGAATGGCTTGGTTTTCGCGTAGGTCAATGGAAAATTAATTATAACAGGGAACGCGTTGACTCTTCAGGCAGACAACAATTTGTAGAGCGTTCTATTGTAAATCGCATTTTTAATATAGATCGACAAGTTGGTGTGCTGGTAAAGGGCCGTTTTAATAAGGGTACTGCAGCAGATTTTAGATATTATGCTGGTATCTTTAATGGGGAAGGCCGCTCCGTAAATAATCCTAATAAAAATATGATGAAAATGGCAAGGCTCCAATGGAATCCATTAGGTAGAGATTTGAAATGGAGACAATCTGACGTCAAACGACATGAAAAGCCAACTTTATCTATTGCTGGTGCTTATGCAAATAACAAAGGTGCATGTACTAGGTGGAGTTCTTCTGGATGTGGGAACTTAGATGGACATGCTTCAGGTAGTGCCGGTGATGACAATCGGTATGAAATCGATCAATATTTATTTGAAGTGGCTTATAAATATCAAGGTTTTTCATTACAACATGAGTATCATTGGAAAGATGTTGATGACCAGGGAACAGTTTACGATTATAAGGGTGCCTATGCACAAGTGGGCTACTTCTTTAATGAAATAAACCCGGCTATTCCAGAAGAATTAGAATTGGCCTTTAGATATGCATTTGTTGATGAGCCTGATTCAACAAATAGTCTGGTTGGAACAAATACAAGAAGAGAATATACATGGGCTGTAAATTACTTCATTGCCGGACATGGTAATAAAATCACTGCGGATTATTCTTATCTAACTTTGGATGATAATAATCCTAGTAAATCTTTTAACGATAGCCGTTTCCGTTTACAGTGGGATATTTCTTTCTAAGTATTGAATTTCTTAATTAATCGCATCCTCAGCAGAAGATACATGACGGCGGCGAGCCCCCCTGATCCAAATGTCATCCACATCACCATAATCTGATAACGCACCGCAATGATTGGATCAATACCGGAAAGAATCTGTCCTGTCATCATCCCAGGCAAAGCGACCAACCCAACAGCAAAAAGAGTATTGATTTGCGGTATAAGAGAGGCCTCCAGTGAAAGTCGCCTGGCATTGAAATAATCCTTGTCCCGTTTGATTTCTGACTCAAAACGCTCTGCCGCTAAACTCACCGTGTTCATGGAGTTGGCAAATATCATACCTGCTATCGGAACAACCAGACTGGGCTCGAACCATTTTTGCATCTGTAACACAAATTGCGTTACCAACCCAAGTAGGACCAGCCCCGGTACACCAATTGAGATAAAAAAAATGAAATAAGATTTAACGTCTTTCTCTTCGAATGACCTGAAAGCTATCCATGCAGAGACTCCTATCATCACACCAACTAACAGAATGATAACCACCGGTTCCTTGGTCTCGAAAATATAAGTCAAAAAATAGCCGACCAGAAAGAGTTGTAAGACCATTCGAATATTCGCATAAAGCCCAGTAAAAGCTTTGAGCTGCCAACGAAACATTACAACCAACAAAAATATCGTTGGGATAAAAACCAGGCTCAGTTCCAGTATTGGAATTGTTCGCATAGGTCTTTTTATAATTAATTAAGGTTTAAATGAAAAATAAAACTCCCAATAACTAGATGTCGGCCTATCGAAATCGATTCACCCCAATTTTCGGGCATTGATACTCAACCGGGCAAGAGCCACAGAAAGGTGAAACGGGTTTACATAGGTTCTGTCCAAACGATACCAACAAATCGTTATAACCCTTCCAAAATCTTTTCGGTAGTATTTCGCGCAACACCATTTCAGTTTCATCCGGTGATTTGGTTTTTACATATCCCCAACGATTCGATATCCGGTGAACGTGGATATCGACACATATACCGGGTTTATTATGCCCCAATATCAAAGTCAGGTTCGCCGTCTTTCGCCCCACTCCTTTAAGTTTGAGAAGTTCTTCAAGCTTATTTGGTACCTGCCCGGAATATTCTTTTACCAGAACTTGGCACAGCTCTTTAAGGGACTTGGTCTTGTTTCGATAAAATGCTGCAGGATATATGGCTTTTTCGATTTTAGTATTCGATAGTTTCAATAATTCAGCTGGAAGCTTTGCTAAAGTGAACAGCCTTGCCGAGGCCAGTTCGGTGACCTCGTCCCTTGTTCTTAAACTAATGATACAACTTACAAGAACAGCAAAGGGGTCATTTTTCTTTGCTATCAACGTGACGCTTGGGGTTGGAAATTTTCTAACCGCTTTTTTAAGTTTCTTTAACCCCTCCACAATGTTAAATTCTCTACCTTGCCTCACCATATGTCCTCAATTTAATATTTTGGGTAATTCTTATTAGTAAAAAAGCATTGATTTTGCTAGTATAATGGTTGTCCCGACCAATATTTCTCATAGAATCAATGAGATGTGGGATGTAATACCCATAAACTTATAAACTGGATTTCTGGAACATGCAGCATACCATTTCTGTATTAATGAATAACCATTTTGGTGTTCTTTCTCGCGTATCTGGACTTTTTAGCGGTCGCGGATTCAATATTGAAAGTTTGAACGTTGCAGAAACTTCGGATCCCAAAATTTCACGGATGACGATTGTCACCATTGGTGACGATGCTAAGATCGAACAAATCACCAAACAATTAAATAAACTCGTCGATATTATCAAAGTTGTTGACTTGACAGAGGAAAACTTTGTTGATCGCGAACTGGTATTGATAAAAATGAAAGCAGGAGCCCACGTTATAGAAGAAATGCTTCGAATAGTAGACCTGTTTCGGGCCAAGGTGGTAGACGTCAACTCTTCCACCTACACCATAGAAATCACTGGCGACGAAGGCAAGATAAAAAGTTTCCTTGAACTTTTGAGTCCCATCGGGATCAAGGAGGTTGTGCGTTCAGGAAGGATCGCCATAAGCCGTGGAAATAAATCGCTCACAACCAATTCAAGTTAATAGATAAGGAGAAAAATTTTGTCTAAGATTTACTACAACAAAGACGCGGATATAAAAATCATAAAGAAAAAAACCATCGCTATCATCGGTTACGGTAGTCAGGGCCACGCCCACGCACGAAACCTGCATGACAGTGGGATGAAAGTCATGGTTGGCCTTCGGAAAAATAGTGCCTTCTGGAAACGAGCTCAAAAAGATGGTCTCAGGGTGGTCACTGTCCCTGAAGCCGCCAAACAGGCCGACATTATGATGATCCTCATTCCCGATGACAAACAACGGGAGATGTATGATAACGATATTGCCCCTCATTTAAGAAAAGGACAAGCTCTTGCTTTTGGGCATGGCTTCAATATCCACTTCGGTCAGATTGAACCTCCTAAAGATGTCGATGTATTTATGGTTGCGCCAAAAGGACCCGGCCACTTGGTACGGCGTACTTATGAGCAAGGAGCTGGCGTACCCTGCCTGATGGCGATTCACCAAAATGCTTCCAAAAAAGCAAAAAAAATTGCTCTGGCTTATGCTAAAGGAATTGGCGGTACCCGCGCCGGTGTTCTGGAGACAAATTTTAAAGAAGAAACAGAGACCGACCTTTTCGGTGAACAAGTCGTATTATGCGGGGGCGTTACCGAACTGATTCGCTCAGGTTATGACACTCTGGTCGATGCAGGCTATGACCCAAATCTGGCTTATTTCGAATGTCTACATGAACTTAAATTGATTGTTGATTTAATTTATGAAGGGGGAATTGGTAATATGCGTTACTCCATCAGCACCACAGCCGCTTATGGCGATGTCACACGGGGACCGCGTATCATCACCGATGAAACCCGCGCGGAGATGAAGAAAATTCTCAGCGAAATTCAAAGTGGAAGTTTTGCCAAAGAGTTCATCCTGGAAAATAAGGCCAATCGACCTATGTTTAACGCATTACTGAAAAAAGGAAAAGAACACCGCGTTGAACAGGTTGGGGAAAAGTTGCGTAAAATGATGCCTTTCGTCGGCAAAAAATTGCAGTGAGGGTTAAAATTTATGCGCAGTCCCATAGCCAAAGAAGGCTTTATAATTATCATTCCTCTGGCTTTTTTGGCCGCGGTGTTTTACTCGTTCTCTCATTACTGGGCTACCGGCTTATTTGAAGGACTTTTCCTTTTCTGCTGCTGGTTTTTCCGTGATCCTGAACGGAGCATCCCACAGGAACCCAAAGTAATCGTCTCTCCGGCCGATGGTAAAGTCGTAGAAATTGTTAAAGAGAGTGACCTGTTATTACCGAATAACAACTATATAAGGGTCAGTATATTTTTAAACGTTTTCAATGTGCATGTAAATCGCATACCAATTGCTGGTAAAATCGAAGCAAAGCGGTACAATAAAGGTAAGTTTCTAAATGCTGCCAACCATAAGGCATCGCTAGATAATGAGCAAAACGCAATCTTACTAAATAACGGTTCGGTCAAAATATTAGTCAAACAAATCGCAGGCCTCATCGCACGGCGCATCGTTTGTTATGCTAAAGAAGGAGATGACTATCAACTAGGGCAACGATTTGGTCTGATTCGTTTCGGTTCCCGAACCGACATCTTTGTTCCCGAAGGAACTGAGTTAAAAGTTAAAAAAGACGATATCGTAAGCGGCGGTAGTTCAATCATTGGATATTTAAAATAATATGAAACCAAAAAAAGGCATACATATACTCCCCAGTCTGTTCACAACAGGAAATGTTTTTTGTGGATTCTACGCTTTTGTAGCTGTTTTGAACGAAGACTTCTACTACGCCGCCTGGGCCATTGTGATTGGAATGATCTTTGATGGATTGGACGGTCGCATCGCACGACTGACAAAAACAACCAGCGCCTTCGGAATGCAATACGACTCATTAGCTGATATTATCACTTTCGGCATGGCTCCTGCCTTTCTTGCATATTCTTGGGTGCTAAAACCCTTTGGCAGACTAGGATGGATGGCAGCTTTTCTTTATCTACTTTGCACAGCACTTCGCTTGGCTCGTTTCAACGTTACTAAATCTGATATTCGCGGCTCATACTTTATTGGCTTACCGAGTCCAGCTGCTGCTATAGTGGTCGCATCTATTGTTATTGCATTTGAAGATTTGTTTGCCACACGAATTAACCCATTCATCATGGTCATGGTCATTTATGGGTTGGCCTTCCTGATGGTAAGCAATATTAAATATCCCGCATTTAAAAAATTTGATTTCAAAAAACGTGTAGCTTTTTCGCGATTCCTGTTCGTAATCTTATTCCTATACGTTCTTGCAACTATTCCACGCGTGGCCCTATTTATATTAGGCATCACCTATACCGTAATCGGACCTATTGGAATTTTAATTAATAATAAAGGTTCGGTTGTCGAGGAAGAAACCATACCCCCTGTTCAAACACCATAAAAAGAATAGTATGTCCTGGTTAGATAAACTCAAAGCTGGTATTTACAAAAAGTCCACGAAAGATGAAGACCTATGGACCTCGTGTGAGAAATGCAAAGAACAGATATATGTTTCGGAGTTAGTAGACAATCTCAAAGTTTGTCCAAAATGTGAATATCACTTTCGTCTGGATGCCAGACAACGTATCCATTTGCTTATTGATCCTGAAACGTTTGTGGAACAGGATCAAAATCTGACATCTCCTGATCCACTAAAGTTTAAAGACACAAAAAAATATAAAGACAGAATGCGTGCCAGCATTAAAAAAAATACAGGAAATGATGCCATCATTACTGGGTCAGGGTTGATGGAGGGGCTCTCCGTAGAAGTTGCAGTCTTTGACTTTAGTTTTATGGGAGGAAGCATGGGATCGGTCGTTGGCGAAAAAATAACACGTTCCATAGAAAGAGCTGTAGAAAATAATGTGCCTCTAATTATTGTCAGTTGTTCAGGCGGTGCGCGCATGCAAGAAGGTATTTTTTCACTCATGCAAATGGCAAAAACCTCATCGGCTTTACAAAAACTTAGCGTAAAAAAGATTCCTTATATTTCTATATTAACTGACCCCACTATGGGCGGTGTGTCTGCAAGTTTTTCCATGCTTGGTGATATTATACTTTCCGAGCCAGGAGCTCTGATCGGCTTTGCCGGACCACGCGTGATCGAACAAACCATCAAACAAAAACTACCAAATGGTTTCCAAAGAGCCGAGTTTCAGTTAGAACATGGTTTAATAGACGGTATTATTAAAAGAAAGGATATGAAATCCACTCTGGTACAACTTCTCAATATGCTTCAGAACAAGCCCCTGGGTGCAACGAAGAAAGAAGAAAAAATCCCAAGACTCACCAACCCTCCAGAAGTTCTCGGCGCGTAGCAAGGAAGCTGCGCTCAACCAATCTTTTAGCATCTATCTAAACGTGATCTGGTTGTCTTATTATGCTTACCGTATGGTAGGGGTACTTATTTTTTATGAATTGTAAGTGGGAGGGAAATTATAAATGTACTTCCCGTTCCATGGACGCTCTCAACGGATAATTGTCCGCCATGTGCCAGTACCGTATGTTTTACTATAGATAGTCCCAGACCGGTACCACCAACTTGTCTGGATCTTGCTTTATCAACACGGTAAAAACGTTCAAAAATCCGGTGTTGTTCTAAAGATTCAATACCGATCCCTGAATCGCGTACCTCGATCACTGCATTTTTTGCTTTCCTATGCAGACTCAGCCACACCTTACCTTTTTTTGAGTTATATTTAATAGCATTATCAATGAGGTTGTTAACGGATTGAAAAAGTGCTTCCCAGTCCCCAAGAATTCCCATAGCTTCGTCTGAAATATCAGTTTCAATAGGAATTCCTTTATCCTCACTAACTGGAAGAAGGGCCGCCAAAGATCCATTGACTACCTCTCTCAAATCAATAGGCTCTTTTACTAAATCCATTCCAGCTGATTCTAGCCGCGAAAGCGCGAGAAGGTCCGTAACGATATTAGAAAGACGAAGTGTTTGGTTCATTGTCTTCTTTAAAAAACTACGATGATTTTCTGCAGACATTTCTTCATCTTCAACCATTGTTTCAACCAAACCCCTAATTGCAGTGATGGGAGTTTTTAGTTCATGAGAAACATTGGCTACGAAATCCTGCCGGATTGTTTCCAAACGTTCCAATTCAGACACATCATGTAATACGGCAACAACACCAACTAGTTCGCCCGATGCATCTCGAAATGGCGAAGCATGAACTTCAACATTTTGGTCGGTTGAACTAGTAACAATTTTCAACTTCTTTCTAATTTCTGTTTCTTCATTCAATGCTACAGAAAAAATCTGACAAAACTCGCTTGAGTGCGTCGCCTCCCATATTCGTCGATGAATATCTTTATCAGGTGAAATACCAAGTATCATTCTTGCCGCTTCGTTCAAATGAATAATATTTTCGTTTTTATCAATAGCCACCACTCCTTCCACCATCCCCGATATTATAGCGAGCAACTTATTTTTATCTAAGGCAATCGTCTCTAACCGTTCACGAGAACTCCGTGCCATTTTATTGAGCGTCTTAGCCAGAGAACCAATTTCATCTTTTCTGTCTATAGCCACACGTTGATCATAATTGCCATCAGATATAGATTCGGCGATAGTGGTCATAGCTGTTAAAGGTTTCGCAAAACCCCTTGCCACAAAAAACCCCAACAGCAATGCCACAAATACAGAGATACTAATAGAAAAAATTACAAGTGCGTGAATACGGGAAAGTCGCTCGTCAATAGCAGAAAGAGGCAAAGAAGTTCGCACATATCCCAGCAAATCACCCTCCATTTCTACTGTACGAGCATAATACATCATCTTTTTTCCCATCGTATTGCTAAACCGGGTGGTCATACCATGACCATGAGACTTTGCTGCTAGAAGTTCAGGGCGACTGGCGTGGTTATCCATGGTTTTCGGGTCTTCTTGCGAATCAGCAAGTACCACGCCATCCAGCTTTATTATGGTAAGCCGGGTATTTGTTTTCTCTCCAAGACTTTTTATACGTTCTTGAACTTTTTTATCAGTAGAAATCAAAAACATTTCGAGAGCCAACCCCCTTAATAGGCTAGCGCGAACATCGAGAGACCGCTCAATTTCAATCAGAGCTTCTTTTTGGACATGTTTAGAGACAAGAAAGCCAACGATAGTAGTGGAGAGCAATATTAGAATCACATAGCCTGTGAACAGTTTCCATAAAATTCGAGAGCGAAGCATTACTAATCCTTATCTCGAAATCGATAACCGACACGATGGATGGTTTCAATGAGTTCTCGATGCTTATCTAGTTTTTTGCGGATAGAACGAATATGAACATCAATATTGCGGTCGATGATAAAAGTATCATCAGTAGATACATGGTTTAATAAGTTTTCCCTTGTAAATACTTGACCTGGATGTGAAGCAAGAAAATGTAAAAGTTTAAATTCCATCGCGGTTAGGACAATTTTTTTTCCTTCCAACTTTACCTGATGGCGGTTGATATCGATGACCAGTTCATCTATCGAAACCACACCTTCACCCTCTTCAATGAAATCGCCACGACGCAAAACCGATCTTATGCGGGCCATGAGCTCTCTAGGACGAAAGGGTTTCACCATATAGTCATCAGCACCCATTCCAAGACCCAGAACAATATCACTTTCCTCACCTTTTGCTGTAACCATGATGATAGGAATGGAACGGGTTGAATAGTCAGTTTTTAATTTGCGGCAGATTTCAATTCCATCCAGTCCCGGCAACATCAGGTCTAAAAGAACTAAATCTGGGACTTCTTTTTTTATCAAACCCAAGCCTTCTTCCCCATCCAAGGCAGAACAGACATCAAAACCTTCTTTCGAAAGGTTGTAATTAATCACCTCGAGAATGTCGACTTCGTCTTCAATGACAACTATTTTAGGTTTTTTCATTCCACATATACCCATAGTATTTAAAGGTATAGCTTATGATATTATTTTAAAGCTAATATAAAGAGTAATCCATAGGTGGGTCCATAAACCTGGATATATAAAGCTTTGAAAGGAAAATTCGGGGTTTTTTAGGGTTGATCTATTAACTAGACGAGTTGTTCTGCCCGTTAACAACCCAGGCTTTTGACCGCGTCTTCGATAGACATTGCAACACAACTGAATATTGGAGTATCTTCTTTAATATATCGACTGCCTTCCGTTTCGCGTAACTCCTGAACTAGGTCAAGAAAATCGTCCGGGGAATCTGTTTCGAAAGCAACCACAAACTCGTAATCGTCGATACCAAAGCAGTAACTCGTGTTCAATTTAACAGAAGGATATTTATTACCGACAAAAATATGTTCGTCCATGATTCCCTGCCGGGTGAATTGCGTCAGCAGATACCATTCGCGGGTTTTAACCATGGGATAGATAAAAAGATACTTGGCCTTTCCCGGGATAATGTGAGTACGATCTTCTTCATGTTCAGGATTTAAAAAGTCCATATACATAGATCGTTTAGTCATAGAAAGATATGAATGGGATACATTCAAGTACTTACCCAGCCCTGTTTGCAGTAACCGTGTGGTCATGGTCTGGAACTCTTCCATGCTGTAACAAATTCTCCAGGTCATGATATCGGTATCTCCACGCAGACCAACCATGGAATAGCAGAGAAGAATCATATCTGAAGAATTATCGTACTCTTCCAAAACATCAATAAACTCTTGTATCCCTTTGTCACGTTCATCCTTTGGAAGACGCCGATAAGTTGGGTCGAGTTTATAAAAAGTGAAGCTAACATATTGACGTTGTGTTGGGGCTTCTCCATTAGAAGCTAACTGCTCTGCCTCACGTTTTTGCTTAGCAGCTTCCATAGCAGCGCCTTCCCTTTCTTGCCTGGCACGCGAAACTACATCTTCATCGATCACTGCAAGGCTTTTATCCTTTGCATATTGTTCGATTCCTCGGACAACGCTTTTACGGACGAAAAACGGTACATTTTTCATACGGGTCTGGGCCTCATCGGTCCACTCCAGCGTCAAGGCAGGCATAAAATCTTCCAACTCTTTATCGTCAATACTCATAATA
>Ga0315336_1001907_pt1 | contig 35486 bp, 25 predicted proteins | sample ASW5metaG_FD_204512 | JGI IMG/M metagenome (GOLD analysis project Ga0315336, IMG submission 204512) | Ammonia-oxidizing marine archaeal communities from Monterey Bay, California, United States - ASW #5 | ecosystem: Environmental > Aquatic > Marine > Intertidal zone | place: USA: California... | reverse complement strand
CGCGAGATTGATCCCCTCAAGGAACTGGCCGACAAGGCGCTCGATTTTCTTGGTGGATGTGACGTGCTGGTCAACAATGCCGGAATTACCCACAATATTCCGTTTACAGAACTCGAGCCAAAACATTTCGACACCCTGATCAACGTCAACCTGCGGGCCCAGTTCTTCCTGACCCAAGCATTACTTCCGGCTCTGGTCGCAGCCGCCCCGAGCTATGTGATTAATCTCACGTCGGTCCATGCCTTTGCAGGGATGACGGAGCATGCCGTTTACGCAGCTACAAAAGGTGCCATTGTTGCCATGACTCGGGTGTTATCGTTGGAACTCATCCAAAAAGGGGTTCGCGTTAATGCCATCGCACCTGGTTGGGTCAGGGTCGAGAATCAGGAAGCCGTGCTGGGTGATGATTTCGATTGGGACAACGAGATCAAGGTGGTGCCAGTTGGTTTTTGCGCGGATCCGAAAGATATCGCGGAATTGGCAATGTTCCTTGCTTCGGAAGAATCGCGATTTATTTCAGGACAAACCCTGGTAGCCGACGGGGGACAGCTTTCGATCATGCCTTTGGCTGGGGATTTCCGTGAAAGCCGGACGGCCAAGTATGGAAAATGGTATGTGTGAAGTGTGCGTCGGGTTGGCCTTTCCACCGGCATCATTGCCAACCTACATAGGGTGCTCCGGTCGCTGGCAGGTTTCTCACGCCCCGTGTTTCCATTGGCATGTCGGTTTTGGTACGCGTTGCATGTGAGAAATGGTTTGACGGATCCGTCGTGATTTGAGGAGTTCAACATGGCCGAAAATACTCCCCACTTATCGAGATGTCATTCTCAAGTGAGGTTGTGATGGCCAATTCCAAGAGTGGTTGGAATTGGTGCTTCACGTTACCCAGGAGTTGTTGGTGCCGGAAACACGAAAGCTACGGGTAGGTTTGATTGGAGCAGCGGCCAAAATCGCCGGTCCTTGCCATCGGAATGCGCTGACAGCGATCGATGCGATTGAGCTTGTGGCGGTGTGTGACAAAAACAGCGACGCGCTTCACCAGGTCGCATCGGATCTGGGGATCGCGAAACAGTACGACGATTATCGGCGGTTGCTCGCAGACGCTGAAATTGATGCAGTTGACATCATTGCACCTCCTTTTGTGCATCATGAGATTGCCGTGGCGGCGGCCAACGCTGGCAAGCATGTCTACTGTGAAAAACCAATGACCCACAGCTTGGGCGAAGCGCGACAAATGGTTTCCGCCGCTGAATCAGCTGGGGTAAAATTTGCGGTTGGTGAAAGTTATTATTTTCACGCCCCACATCGATTGGCTCACCGACTGATCAAGGAAGGCGAAATCGGAGACATCGTTCAGCTGCGGCAAACGAAAGATGTTTGGGTTTTCACGCCGGCCGAACACGCCCGGCTCGAAGGGCGCGGGCACGATGTCCCCTGGAGGTTTAATCCTCAACTGTCGGGAGGTGGCGAGTTTCCCTTTTTCATGGATCACGGCTCACACCTGTTTGCTTCGGCACGATTGTTGGCTGGCGATCTGGAGATCGAAACGGTTTCGGCGTTGGCCCGTCCGTTTGGGTATGGTCCCGAAGCAGAACGCCGTGGAATTACTGCTGTCACCTGGAACTACGCGGGTGGGGTTGCCGATGGGGTGTGGACCCAAATTGAAACGCCTCCCGAAGCAGGACCCTATGTCGGTTTTCGCACTGAAGTGATTGGTACCCGAGGAACGCTTCGCGTTTTCGGCGAAGGCGGGGGGGCAGCGCCAGGCTGGCCTTGCGCTGCTCCAGTCACGATACTGCGGGATGGGAGGTCGGTCGATTACCGTCTCGATGATGGGCCAGACCGCTCGTGGGTTGCCAATAATTCTTATTATGACGAGGCGCACATTGCAACGCTCAGTCGGTTTGCCACGGCGGTGCTTGAAGATTCTCTGTTGGAATATGATGGTCGCGAAGCCATGAAAGATCTCGCGGCGACGTTGGCAACGATCCGGAGTGCAACCGAAGGACGTGCTGTTCAAGTTGCCGACATCCCGGATGAGTGGAAAGCATATCGCACCAGCTGAGAGGCAGGCATTTTCAGAATTGGCCATCTCACCTGGTAAGTTGCTCTCATGGACGGATCAGTGATTTTGATTGCCGGTTATGCTGCAGCTGAAAAACCCAGGCCATGCTGAAAACGATGTCGGTGTACAACTTGCGAACCTATTGGAAGTTATTCAACAGACCTCCGGGCCAATTGGCCCGCCCGAGGTAGGTCCTGACGAAAAGAGCTGACTTGCGTTATCATCCAAAGGGGCAAAAGGGGATCTATAGGTTCGAGGAAAACCAACATGTCTTTTTTTAATTTCCATACCTCCGGTCATTTGCTGTTTGGGAGTGGGGCGGTTACGAGGTTGGGGGAACATGCCAGGCGTCTTGAGATTGAGAAGATCCTGGTCATTACCGACCCCGTTTTGAAGCAGGCTGGCCTGGCCGATCGGGTCATCGATCCGCTGCAAGCGGCCGGCATTCGAACCGAAGTGTTCGACGGTGGTGAGCCGGAGCCATCACTACAAGTTGCGGATGCTGCTGCTGGGGCTGCCCGTGAGGCCGGGGTGAAGGCAGTTCTTGGGTTGGGAGGAGGCAGCAACCTCGATATCTCCAAGGCTGCTGCGGCGATTCTGTCACATGGCGGATCGGCAGTCGACTACATGGGGGTCGATACCGTGCCAGGTCCCATTTGCCCGCTCATCGCGATACCGACGACTGCCGGAACTGGTAGCGAGGTATCCCAAGCTGTTATTCTGACCGACGAGCAGGCGGGGCTCAAATTGGCGGGGCAAAGTGATTACTTTCGCCCGGCGTTGGCGTTGGTCGACCCGGAACTTACCTTGACGTGTCCTTCGAAGGTCACGGCCGACAGTGGTATCGACGCCCTCACCCACGCGATTGAGGCTTACACGAACGTCGACTATCGCGAATTTCCTGCCCGCTTAAAACAGGGTGAGGTCTCGCCATTCGACGGTAACCATCCCTTGGGGGACGCCCTGGCCGAAAAAGCCATCGAACTGATTGGCCAGAACTTGCGGAGAGCGGTCCGCGAACCTGAAAATCTCCAGGCCCGTGAGGGGATGGCCCTGGCTGCCACGTTAGCTGGAATGGCGTTTTCTACTTGCGGAGTGGCTGTCGTGCACGCGCTGGAATATCCGATTGGTGCGGCACTGCACATTTCCCACGGCGAAGGAAACGGTCAGTTGCTACCGTTTGTGATGCGGTACAACATGCCTTTTTGCCAGGAACGCATTGCCCGCGTGGGGCAACTCCTGGGAGCCGAAGTTGCCGGGATTTCCGCCGAGCAGGCTGCCCATCGATCGATCGAAGAAGTCACACAGCTCCGCCGCGATATTGGAATTGCCCAGCGGCTACGCGACTTTGGTGTCACTGAAGATATGCTCGAAGACTTTTCCCGAAAATCGTATACGATCAAACGGTTGATGCGTATTAATCCACGTGTTCCGACCCAGCAGGAATTACTGGGGATTCTGCAGGAGGCATTCTGATGAGTAAGGTGTCGCTGGTTATGACAATACTTGGTGAAGACCGGGCCGGTCTGATCGAATCGCTGGCCGACGTTGTCAAACGCAATGGCGGGAATTGGCTCGAGAGTCGCATGGCACATCTGGCAGGACAGTTCGCAGGGATTCTGCGCGTGGAAGTTGAACCGGAAAACGCCGCGCTGCTCACCGATGCACTCCGGGCGCTCGAATCACAAGGTTTGCAGCTGATCGTGCACTCCGAGGCCACACCTGAGGAAGCCTCCGAAGCGCACCAGGGGGTGATTTACCTTGAACTCGTGGGACAAGACCGACCCGGGATCGTCAGTGAGATTAGTCGCGTGTTGGCAACGCATGGAGTTAACGTGGAAGACCTCAGCACAGAACAAATCTCGGCAGCCAACTCTGGCCAAAAATTGTTCAAGGCCACCGTCAAATTGCAATTGCCGTCTGCCGCAGCGGGTGCAAGGCTACGCGCGGAGTTGGAAAAAATCGCCGCTGATTTAATGGTCGACCTTAACATCCATCAGGGTGGTTCTTGAGAGGCCCCCCTACCCGGTCACCGAAAAGTCATTGCCGCGGATTGCAAACGGGCAAATGCCGAGACGGGGGTCTTGTCCCGGCGGGGAACCGCCGGGCACCGTTGAATTGCAAAAAGAGAGGAGGATGGTTAAACTGCAAAGGAATGGTATCGCGAAGGGGATCTCATGACTACTGCTGGGAATCGACGAACCCAAGCTTGGATCTTGCGGGTAGTGGTTCCGTGCTGTACGGTAATTCCTTTTCTGGTGGCGGCAGCCGATCCAATTGACTTCTCGGTTCACGTGCAACCGATTCTCTCGAATCGTTGTTTCAAGTGCCATGGGCCTGATGAAAATGCCCGACAGGCAGATCTTCGTCTTGACGTGCGCGACGTGGCCGTCGCCAAAGTCATTCAACCTGGAGATGGTCAGGCGAGTGGTTTGATCAAGCGGGTTAGTTCAGCGGACCCTGAACAGGTCATGCCTCCGGCCGACAGTCAGCAACCGGCGCTTTCTGCTGCCGAAATCGAACTCTTGCGACGCTGGATTGATCAAGGTGCAAAATACGAGCGTCACTGGTCCCTGGAAGTTCCTCGGCGAGAAAAAGTTCCTCAGATCCCCGATGGCAATTGGTGCCGAAACCCGGTTGACCGCTTCGTCTACGCACGACTCAAAGACGCGGAACTGGACCCTTCGCCGGAGATCGACCGCAGAACTCTCGCTCGGCGTCTCTCATTCGACTTAATCGGCTTGCCACCCTCGGCAGAGGATGTCGAAGCCTTTGTTGCCAACGGTTCCCCAACTGCCTATGAAGATTATGTGGACCACTTGCTCGACTCGCCGCACTTTGGCGAACGGATGGCCATGTATTGGCTCGATGTAGTGCGTTATGCCGATACGATGGGCATTCATAGTGACAATTTCCGTCCTCACGCTCCTTTTCGTGACTGGGTGATCAAGGCCTTCAATGACAATCTTCCGTATGATCAATTTGTGCGAGACCAGGTGGCCGGAGATTTGTTGCCAGGGGTAACATATGAGGAGTTGATTGCCTCGGGTTTTAATCGGCTTAATATGACCACCGAAGAAGGAGGTGCGCAGCCAAAAGAATATCGAGCTATCTATCAGGCGGATCGCGTACGGAATTTTTCGGTAATATTTTTGGGTATGACCCTTGGTTGTGCTCAATGCCATGATCACAAATATGATCCCTTTACAACGAGGGACTTTTATTCGCTGGGTGCCTTCTTTAGCGATATCGCCGAAGTTGCTGTAGGAAGGCAAGTCGCCGTAACGCTTCCGCGAATCCGCCACGACGGACAGGATGATTTGCTGGAGGATCAAATTGCAGAGTGTAAAGCACAGTTAGATGTTGAGACGCCCGAACTCGCGGCAGCCCAACGGGCCTGGGAATCTGCACTGAAGCCTCCTGCAGTCGAGTGGGCGGTTCTCGATCCGAACACTACTTCCGGTCAGCATGATGGGCTATTCCGGTCTCAAGGAGAATACGTGAAAGTTGAGTCGTATCACTGTGATGCCGACGGGATCCTCGAACGTGAGTATTCGACCAACCCCAACAGCGAGACAACCCAAGTCGTGGTTCGAGTAACACGACCCCGGATTACCGCCATTTATTTGGAATTGTTGATTGATCGGTTGGCACCCCTGCAGGGGCCCGGGCGGAGACCTGATGGCATCGTGTTGATCAAGGAAATCACACTTTCGGTGGATGGCGAGAATGTTCCGCTCGCTCGCGCCGAGGCGACCGTTCAGCAGCAAGACAGGTCCGCCGACTTGGTGATCGATGGCAAGGACGACACTGCCTGGGGGGTCCCACCGCAAACTGCAGAAACCCAGCGCTTGATTCTCGAACTGGAAGAACCGATCGAGCCTGCTGACTCGGAGGGGTTGTTGCTAACGGTTTCGGTTTCCGCAGGCGGAAACAAGGCCGCTTCGGGGGACGAGGCCATTTCGGGGGACAAGGCCATTCCAGGGCGGATGCGATTGTGGGCTACAGGTGCGCCGTTGCCGTTGCACATCGATGAGTCGCTGGTAATGGCCCCAGTCTACCGCATCGCAAAAATTCCGGAAGCTGAGCGTTCAGCTCCGCAAAAAAAAGTGATCTCCAAATTTTTCCGCCAGACGACTCCCCTGTTAGTTAGCCCCCGCAATCAACTTGAGGAGTTACTTGCGAAGCGTGGCGAACGGGAGGCTCCTGGGGCAACGTTGGTGACGGTCTCTGAAAAACCACGTATGGTTCGCATTCTTCCTCGAGGCAATTGGATGGACGATTCGGGGGAAGTGGTCACGCCCGCCATTCCTGGAGTTTTCGGCGAATTTGTTGGCGAGTCCGACCAACTGACCCGTCTGGACCTGGCCCGCTGGGTCACCTCCGCAGACCACCCGCTCACGGCTCGGGTCTACGTCAACCGCCTCTGGAAACTGGTGTTTGGGGCTGGATTGGTCCGCACATTGGACGACTTTGGCACTCAAGGACGCCCACCGTCGCACCCGGAACTTCTCGATTGGCTGGCAACCGAGTTCGTCGACAAAGGTTGGGACACGAAATATCTGCTCCGCCTGCTGGTTACATCGGCTACTTACCGGCAATCATCGGTGGTGTCGCCCACCCTCTTGTTGCGCGATCCTGAGAATGAATTCCTTGCCCGCCAAAACCGATTTCGTCTTGACGCCGAGATGGTACGCGACAATGCCTTGGCGATCAGTGGGCTGTTGGTTCGCACGCTTGGTGGCGAAAGTGTCAAACCATATCAGCCAGCCGGTTACTGGGAAAACCTGCAATTTCCAAAACGGAAGTGGGAGCACGACCAGGAGGGCGATCAGTATCGTCGCGGTCTCTACACATTCTGGTGTCGCACATTTCTGCACCCCGCGTTGGTTGCCTTTGATGCTCCAACGCGGGAGGAATGTACTGTCGAACGACCTCGCTCTAACACTCCGTTAGCGGCACTCGTCTTGTTAAATGATCCAACCTATGTCGAGGCAGCGCGGGTTTTTGCCCAACGTATTCTGGATCAGCCAGGGACGGTGGAATCGCGACTTTCTTTTGCCTTCCGTGAGGCCCTGCAACGTGAACCAAAACAAGCAGAGCTTGCCGTGCTCAACGGCATGTTGGCCGAATTTTATGATCAATACAGCGCCGACCCGGCCGCCGCTGCCCAGATCCAAACCGTTGGGAGTGCACCTGGTGTTGGGGAGGCATCTTTGATCCAGTATGCCGCCTGGACAGCCGTCGCGCGCACACTGCTCAACCTGCACGAAACAATCACCCGAAATTGATCGATTGTTGCTGCCATGATGAACAAGACTGTTTTTGACGACATTGCCCTTCGTGATACGCGTCGAGTGCTGCTCGGCAAACTGACCACCGGTATTGGGTCAGCCGCACTGGCTTCTTTGCTGAATCCTCGCCCCTTGGGTGCCGAAATATCGGGTCTCGAGCAACAGGCGGTTGTCGATCCATTCCATTTTCCAGCAAAAGCGAAACGAGTGATTTTTCTCTGCCAGGCAGGGGGCATGTCCCATCTGGAAACGTTCGATGAGAAGCCGAAGTTGGCGGCGATGGATGGTCAGCCGATGCCGAAGTCAATCACGCAAGATCAGCCAATCGCCCAACTACAGGGACAAACGCTCTCGTGCCTGGGGCCACAACATCCGTTCTTGCGAGGCGGAAAGTCGGGACTGAGAATTTCTGCCATCTTGCCTCACATTGCGAGTGTGGCCGATGAACTTTGCATTATCAATTCGGCCCAGACTGAACAAATCAATCATGATCCTGCCCACACGTTCATGAACACCGGGACGCAAATTTCTGGCCGCCCGGCGATGGGGTCCTGGCTCACTTACGGACTGGGAAATGAAGCGGAGGAACTGCCCGGGTTTGTCGTGCTCACTTCGGTGGGGGGAGGCCAAAGCCAGCCGATCGCAGCCCGCCAGTGGCACAGTGGATTCTTGCCAAGCCGATTTCAAGGGGTTCAGTTCCGCTCGGCCGGCGATCCAGTGTTGTACCTGACAGATCCACCAGGGGTGACTCGTGATCGGCAGCGGAAGGTCATCGATGCGGTCAACCAACTGAACGGGATTTACGACGAGACGGTCGAGGATCCCGAAATTGCCACGCGCATTGTCCAATACGAGCTGGCTTTTCGAATGCAGGCAAGCGTTCCAGAACTGATGGATTTTTCGGGGGAGACGCAGGATACACTCAAAATGTATGGGGCCAAGGGGGCCGATGGCACGTACGCTGCAAATTGTTTACTCGCACGACGGTTAGCCGAGCGGGGCGTGCGGTTTATTCAGCTTTATCATCGGGGTTGGGATCACCACGGTGGTGTCAAGAAGGGGGCTCAGGCGACTGCCGGTCTTGTAGATCAGGGAACAGCCGCCTTGATAAAAGACTTAAAACAACGTGGCATGTTGGACGAGACCCTGATCGTATTTACGGGTGAATTTGGGCGCACCCCGATGGCCCAGGGTGACGGCCGGGACCATCACATTCGGGGGTTTTCGATGTTTTTGTGTGGGGGAGGGACCAAACCTGGGATTCGGTACGGTGCGACGGATGACCTCGGTTACCTGGCAGTCGAAAACGTGTTTCATGTACATGACCTGCACGCAACGATGTTATCGCTGATGGGTATCGATCACAAACGCCTCATCTACCGGTATCGTGGCCGAGATTTCCGGTTGACCGATGTCCACGGTAACGTCGTCCAGCAGATCCTGTCATAAATCCCGCATTCGTATTTCGGCGGAAGCATGGGCTCCTGCGGTTGTCGCACGACGAAAGATCAAAGGAGAAGCGAGTGGCCTGGTGTTCGATGAACGTCGAACCTGCCTATGACAGTGTAGTACCACCCAAAACAACGCGGGTGAGCTGGGGTACTAGGATTTGAACCTAGACTAACTGATTCAGAGTCAGTCGTGCTGCCGTTACACTATACCCCAATCAAAACCCCGTCACCCCAATGTAAGAATCCGGGATGTTGCTGATAACGGTTCACTGAGAGCCAGTACTCAACTCAAACCGGGTCGGATACACCTGTCGAACCCGGATTGTACCTGAGCAAGGCTTCAGGCGGAAGCCCGGGCGCCAGGCAGTTGGTTTTCCAAAAGGCTTTACACGTTTTATTGCGACTGTTCCCCGGTGGAGGCTTGGGGCGGCTATTGAACCAGGTTGCAGTTTTTTGAAAACACGCTTTAACGATCGGTTGGCAGGTTTCGCTGGCGGAGTCCTCAATAAACAATAGAGTGGTGCGGTTTTTTCTGCGCCGGGAGTGGTGTGTGGCGAAACTCTTGACGAGGTCGGTTGAGGGTGTTTGACTCTACCTGCAGCGGGGATGCAAAAAAGACTGCCCGCCCGGGTTCTGAATACCGTGTGATCACCACCAGTTACCAATCGATTTTCTTTGGTTTTCTTGCCATGGCACTTCACCGCGTTCTCGAACCCGAAGTGATGGATGCACTTGAGGAAGCACGCGATTATGATGCGATGGACCATGGTGCGGTCAATCGAACGTTTGTAATCGACATGCTCGTTGCAGGTGACCCAGGGTTCGAGGTTCTAGACCTTGGAACAGGTACCGCTCAAATTCCCCTTGAGCTGTGCCGGCAACATGCTGGCTGTCGAGTGAAGGGGGTCGACTTGTCGACACACATGCTCGACCTGGCTCGGATCAATATCGAGCAGGCAGGGTTCACACAGCGAATATCGGTCGAACAGGTTGACGCGAAAGGTCTTCCGTTTGACGATGGTTCGTTTCACACGGTCATGTCCAACAGTATTGTTCACCATATTCCTGACCCGAGTGTTGTATTATCTGAAGCAGTACGTGTGACCCTTGCAGGTGGGTTGGTTTTCTTTCGCGACTTAATGAGGCCGCAAAGTGACGGGGAAGTGGTCGAGTTGGTGCGTCTCTACGCCGGGGATGAAAACCCACACCAGCAAAAGATGTTCACCGACTCTTTATACGCAGCGTTGAGTCTTGCCGAGATTCGCGTTCTGGTAGGCAGGTTCGGATTTGCTCCCGAAACTGTCCAAGCCACCAGCGACCGGCACTGGACCTGGTTCGCCACAAAACATTAAATCTGGGTGTCCCGGAGAACTTTTTTGTGGGGTCCGGTTCCTTCATCTGGTTTGCCGAACCACACTCAACCGGTTGGACTTGTGGTGGGAACCGTTACCAGGGTTGAAAGTTGCCAGCAACCGCTCAGGGGACGGTCAGAAGAATCGGGCATTTGTGTTTACGGTCCGTCAAACAGTGCCAAAACCACGAGATCACGCAGGACCAGGTCCAGTTCATCCAACCCTTTAATCGCCGGCAACGTTTTTGAAGAAGTGCCGACTGTGCGGAAGAAAGCATCTGTCGAACCCGCATCTCTTGCCGTTGAGCGATCCGAAGTTATCTGCCCGGTTCGTACCAGGAGGGGATCAGTGATCGAGGAGGCCCGGCCAGTTCGAACTGACTGGAGAAGGTTTTCGCTTTTCAGACCTTGACGGTCAAACGGGGAGCCGTGCGAGTCGGATTCCAAAGCCAGGTTGGTCGTTTCCGGAAGCAAACGGAGTTCAGTGGCAGCCAGCGGCTGACTCGCCGGAGCAGCGATTGCCACGTTTGTGGCGGCTTGCACTACAGTCCTGGGCGAGATCGTGCCAAGTGAGGTTTGACCGAGTACGCTGGTTGTGCCCGGCGTAGCGCCAAAATTGTTTTTCCACACCTGGTAATCCGCCGCGTCGACGATTCCATTGCCGTTGCCATCTGTACCGCTGAAGGGCGTAACGAAATCGCCACGCTGATCTTGCCACAGGGTGTAGTCTTCCGAGCCAACCGATCCGTTGCCATTGTAGTCTCCGGCCAGTGCTGGGGGTGGCGACGGGTTTTGCCCCACCATGACGGCTACCGGAAAACGGGCCGCCGGTACACTGGCCTGGTCGGGAGTCAAGACAATCTCGCCGAAGAGTGATTCCCCTGGGTCGATTCCCCCGACGTTGGCGGTTACGGTCATAGTGGTTGAACCCCCGCCGGGGAGCAGCATGGTCGATGGTGTGACGTTCAGGGTCAGTCCTGGGTCGGCGGTTACGGTTGCAGTCCAATGGACGGTCGTGGTTTGTGAGCTGGAGATGGTTCTTTCCCATTGGAACGTCGAATCGACATCACTCGTTACGAAGCTTGCGAGGTTAAGTGTTCTGGGGTCGCCGTCGAAATCGGGATCTGCAAATACGAAGTTCGTATAACTTTCGTCGAGCAGCAGCCCGGCCAGGGCTGCCTGCTGCACGTCAATACGCCCCGACCCGCGATCGAAGGGAGTGGCGGGTGACTCACCATCCTCTTTAAGTATGCCGTTGCTGATTGCGGTAGTCATCAAAGCAGACTGAATCTCGCCTGCCGACCAGGTTGGATGTAACGACTTGAGTAAAGCAGCAGCACCGGCGACGTGGGGGCTGGCCATGGAGGTCCCGCTCATTAAGTCCCAGGTAATCGCTCCGTCAACTCCAGCGGCGGCAAGTATATTCACGCCAGGTGCGGTAACCGAAGGTGAAATGATATCGACCAGTGGGTTAGGGCCGCGGCCACTGGTTTCGGCGACCAGATCGGCTAGTTCGGCTATTACCGAGCGGGAAGTCAACTCGTTAATTTGAACCAAAGTGTCTGGGTGTGTCTGCACGTACTGACGGAGCGCTTCGCCATCTTCCTTGGCCAGGAAAACCGACGGAATAGTGGTATCCTCCAGGGCAGCCATCGTGACCAGACCACCAGAGAGATGATTAAAAACAATTACACCGATGGCGCTCGCGTCGGTTGCGTACCCAACTTTTTCAGAGAAGAAGCAGGTTCCCCGCTGGATGAGTGCCAGCTTGTCCTGAAATGCGTTGACCGGGTAGGCCGAGCAGCCCAGTTCGTTACCTGCCACTACGTCACCAGAAAACACAATTTCGGCTGGCCCGAGGTCCCTATTCAAATCGGGACCGGTACCAGGTTGGGCGGCCAGGGCAACAAGTTCCGGGGGAACGTTTCCCGGGCCGGTGACATCCACCGTAAGATTGAAGTTGCGGCCGTGACTCGTTGCACCAGCGCTCATAACCCACGGGGCATTGCCCGGGTTATCGATGGTTCCCGGGATCGGTCCGTCATTACCGGCGGCTGCGACGACAAAGATGCCAGCGTTTCGTGCGGTCAACAGAGCTTCTGAATTTGCATTCGACCACGGATCGTTACCATCGATTCCGATCGAGAGGTTGAGCACGTCGACATCATCGAGAATCGCCTGGTCAATCGCCGCTACCGTTGACGATATGCTGCAGTTTTGGCCGACGCAGGCGTCATAGGAAATGATGTTTGCATGGGGCGCTACACCCGCTATTTCCTGACTTAGGACCGTGTTTCCCGTGAGTGTAATATCGGCAGAAACAATGTTTCCGGCCGCGATGCCTGTCGTGTGGGAACCGTGTCCCTCATCATCCAACGGCCCTGAACCGGTGAAGTCATAGGCGCCGATCAGTTTGTCGTTGCAGCCAAAATTTTGCGGATCACCCTCGGCACAAGTTCCCAGATAGTTTCCTGAGCCGAGGGGGTTTTGGTGGACATAGCCGTCAACGGGGCCGACCTTCGCAAATGAGGGATTTAGCGGATTGATTCCGGTATCAATAATACCGATGACGATTCCTTCCCCGGAGGTTGACGGCAGAGTACCGATACCTGTCCCGTTCCAAATGTTGGTGGCACCGATAAAATCGGGGCTGGTGTCGGTAGCAACGCGCAGCAACCGATCGACTTCCAGGGAGGTAACTTCTTCGATTTGGGATACGAAAGTGGCTTGCTCCTCCGTTAGACGTAAAGCAAAACCGCTGAATGCCGCAATGTATTCGTGCACAACTTCAATCGGCTCGGTAAATTTCTGTTCGAGCTTTGAGAGAAACTCTGCGTGTGATTCGTCTCCTGATCCCTGCGACAGGAGAACTGAGTTGGAGCCGGTTCCAGGCGTACCAGTTGTGGGGGAACCGGTTTCTGCGGGGCCGATAGCGCTTTTGCCCAGGTCAGCCGAGGGGGCCTCTTGCAGTCGAACCAGATAGATCTGGGATTCGCTGTCGGCTGAGGGGGCGAGATCCGCACTTAGCGAAAGCAGGATGCGTTGTTCGAGGTGTTCACAGAGAAGCGTTCGTTTCATAGGTCCAGGCGAACGTGTTTAGCAATTCACGGTTGGACCTCTCCAATCAACCGTTCTTTGCAGGATTGCAGGTAAAATCGGACGAACGCCTTTGGTAACCAGTAGCCTTGAACGGCCAGTGTTTTCAGATTCTTTCGAACCATAGGGTCGACATCAATTATTATAACCTGCTCTTTCTGTTTTGGGTCTGTGATGGCACCGCTTAAATCGTCGTACAAACCGCAATTGCCCATCCTGCAGAGGCAACCTTCTCATTATTGTGGTCTGGGGACCTGATGTCGGGAACAGTTTTGCTGTAATCTGGACGAAACGAACCTGGCGAAGGAAGAAATCGACTAAGGAGCGCATTCGTGAATATCAGGCCGAATCGAGTAAAACAGAAACTGGCTGCTGGTGAAACGGTATTTGTGGCAAGCGGCTTGGATGACCCGGATACGATCGATCAATTTGGGCCGGTTGGTTTCGACGGCGTATGGTTGGAGGCGGAACATGGGCCAGTCGACTTTGGCGACATTTCGGACCTGACGCGTGCCTGTGACCTTTGGGGACTGACTTCTATTTTGCGGATCAATCTTAACGAGCAGGGAATGATTTACAGGGCACTCGATCGAGGCTTGCAAGGAGTTGTTATTCCACACGTCAATACCCGTGAAGAGGCGGAAAACGTGGTGGCGGGAGGTAAATTTGCGCCCGTCGGTCAGCGCGGGTTATTTACGAGTCGCCAGGGATATGGAGTTTCAGACTACGTACAGACCGCCAACGACCATACGTTGCTCGTTGTGCTGATCGAGGACATCGTCGCGGTGGGGAACCTGGATGAGATTTTGGACGTCGATCACATTGATGTATTTTTCGTTGCACCAACGGACCTCGCTTCGTCAATGGGCCATATGGACAATATAGGCCACGTGGAGGTGCAGCAGACGATTGAGGAAACGCTCGCGCGGATTCAAGCACGAGGTCGCGTGGCGGGTGCCTTAGCCAACAATGGCAACGTGGCAAAGTACGCGGCTGCCGGGGTTCAATTCCTGTTGACTCCGGTAGCTCCCTGGATTGCAGCCGGTGCGCACACATTCATGGAGCGGGCAAAGAATGCCTAGTTACAGGTTGTGGGACTGTTGATCTAAAGCACGCTCAATCGCCAGATCTTTGTTGCTGGCGATTAGTGATGGACTTTTCCTCCCAGGAGAATGTTTGATTACCTCGCTACCGATCGGCAGGCAAACAGGCCGCAGGCGTTGGTGAGTAATATCAGCCACCCCGTCGGTTCGGGAACCAATGTCGAAGTAGCCGTATTGCTTGCGTTGAAGTTTTCCCGCCATACGAGGTAGTCGGCTTGCTCATAGTTCACACCGAGCCCGTCTCGCCAGACCGTGTAATCGGCAACATCCACGAATCCGTCCTGGTTAAAATCGCCTTCAAGGTTTTCGACAAGCGGGGGCAGGCGGTAATCGGCGATAACAGGCAAATGATCGCTGGCGGTTTCTAAGGCGGCGAGGATATCGGGTACCGCACCGGTACCCGTCGAAATATCATGATTGCAGCAGTCGTGTGTCCCATTATTGCCAAAGGTGTGGTAGCTCCCGTCGATGAAGAAGATGCCTTCGTCATTGAGCAGCGTGTCGGTTACCAACTGAAAATCGAAACGGTCGTCGATCCCGCCACCGATCAATCCGTTCGTTCCGGTCGCAATGGTTGACTGGGTGTGGATCCTGCGGATTTCGGGTGTGCACGACGAAGCATTGGTGCAATGCCAGGAGGCTGACATGTCAAGCGGGTCAAACAATTGACCGGTTCCAGGGCTCAGCAGTTCCTGATAGCCAGGCTCGCTGCTGGAACGCGTGTTGAGATCTCCGGCCAGGATGGCGGCAACGCCGGCACCGAGCTGGTCCAGGTCGTTACGCAGGGCCTGGGATTCGACCAGACGGCGGGCTTGATTAGTCGACCCTGTACCCGACTTGGAATGGGTGTTGTACAAGTAAAAGTCGGCTGCTCCATCGTTGTAGCCTTGCGGTCGGATTTTATATCGCAGGATTTGTCGAACCTGTCCCGATGTACTCACGGTGCCGATTGCCAATTCAGCCAGCAGTTCAACAGTTTGGGTATTGAAGACAAGTCCAGGCCGACCACCGCCGTTGCTATCGCCATCGGTCACCGCTCGGTCGTAGGTGCCCAGGCCATAGATATTGTTGAGTAGACCAACGATTTCAGCCGTGTCGGAGGCTGAGTTACTCTGTTCTTGGAGGGCCAGCAGATCGATCGGCCTGGCAACCCCGTTGACTATTTCGTCGCCAATGGCTTCCAACACGAGACTGAGGCCAGGTCGCACGTCGCTGGTGGTGTTATAGGTGACCACGCGGAGTTCTGCAGCCAGAACGGTGCCCCCCACGGACAGCTGGCAGGCCAGCCCAATCGCGACAAACCACCTATTTTGGGAGTCAAAACGTTGCACTTCACGTGCTCCTGCTGTTGCCGGTTCCAGTTCTATTTTAGACTGGAACTTCTGTTGCGGCGAACGGCAAACCAAGTGGCGTGCTTGGCGTTGTTTCACTTGATGTTTTGAAAGACGGTGTGAGTTTTTGGTGGCGGTTTCCCACTTTCCCTTGTGGGCGTTGTTGACGATTATCTTAAACCAATTGGCTTCCTATGACCAGATTTTGGCCTTCCGGTGTTCTCGTTCGGTAAGTTCCTGGCCGGGATCAAGTCGAGCAGCATCGCGGCGATTGCACGTTGGAGGTGCGCCACTTTTTTGGGCCATTTTCCTGGTCGATCGCCACAGAGGCAGACCAGCAGGCACGACTCGTGGAGGTTATCCTGGATCCATCCTGCTTGCCGAAAAAAGTCTCACCAAACCGGGTGAATTCTTATGGTCAAGGGCCTGCCAAGGTGGAGTTCACCGGTTGTGACTGGTCAACTTTCGCCCGAGGTTCGAATGTCGTGGAAAACCGCCAGCCCATTATACCGTTGAAACAACATTTTGTGGATTCATCATCCTTAGCTGGCACCGATTGACGTCTGTATACGGGCACTTCTACAATGCGGGTTTGGGTTTTCTCCGGTTTTATCGCATAGGACCGCAAGGATCACTGGTTGTTTTGTACTTTATGATCACGATGAGGTTATCTACCTCTGGGCTGTCAGGAATTCACGGATTGGCTGCAAGCCCGTGTGATATTTTCAGCATTCATCGATCTGGCCGATTTGATTTGGCGTCAAGGTGTGGTGCCGATGGCATTTCTTGAACTCGTAGCTGGCCGACATCCCGGCACCCGGTTTGAATTATCGGGTGATCGCCAACTCATTGGCCGCGGTAGTGATTGCGATTTTGCGTTGGATGTGGCAGCAGTGAGTCGTCGGCACGCCGTTTTTTATGTTCAGGATGGCTGTCATTACGTCGAAGATCTTGGCAGTCGCAATGGCACGCTTGTTAATGGGACCGTGTTGACGACCCCAGCGCCGCTACAGGACGGGGACCAGGTGCGGATTTGCGACCAAACGTTCGCATTTTTCCTCAAGGAAGCGTCTGCAGTGGGTCCTGCGCTGGAGAGCTCGACCGACTCTTCCGATCGATCAGGGTTCGAGGTCAATTTGGTCGATGATGACGACGGGCAGGGTACGGTTGTTGCAACGCTGGAATTGGGGGGGGGAGGTTCGGCCAGTTGGCGGCTCTCGGCAAAGCCCGAGGTCAAGTTAGGAGCCATGGTCGAGATTTCAAACAATCTGGGTACCGTGTTATTGGTAGATGAAATCCTGCCCAAGATTCTCGAAAGCCTGTTTAAGATCTTTGTTCAGGCCGATCGGGGTTTTGTCATCATGCGTTCTCAGGCAGATGCTCCGCTGATCCCGGTGGCCACGAAGATGCGCCGTCAACGTGACGAAGGGAAAACACGTATCAGTCGCACCATCATTGAGGAGGCCATGAAAGGCCGTAAAGCAATCTTGTCTGCCGATGCCGCCACGGATGAGCGGTTCAACCTCGCACAGAGTATCGCCGATTTCCACATTCGTTCGATGATTTGTGCGCCGATGCTCGACTCAATCGGGGAACCAATGGGCGTGATTCAAATTGATACGCTCAATCAGAAGAGTCGCTTTACGGACGATGACCTGGAAGTGCTCGCCGGTGTTGCGAGCCAGGCCGCTATCGCGATTGATAACGCGAAAATGCACGAGCAGGTGTTGGCGCAGCAAGCGCTTGAGCGTGACCTGGAGTTGGCCCAGCGGATGCAGTTGGCGTTGTTGCCCTCGACGCCTCCCAAAGTACCCGGTTACGTCTTTTTTAATTACTATCAGGCGGCCCGCCAGGTTGGCGGGGATTATTACGACTACGTTTCCCTGGCTGACGGGCGAGAGGCGGTCATCGTGGGCGATGTCGCTGGAAAGGGCGTTTCCGCGGCACTCGTTATGGCGAGATTGTCCAGCGATGTACGATTCACCTTGGCCAGTGAGCCAGATGTCGCCCTTGCGATTACCAAGATCAATACCTCGTTCGCGCGGCATGACTGGCAGGACAAGTTCGTCACCATGATCGTAGCGATTGTCAATCCCCACACCCACCAGATGACCCTTGTCAATGCCGGGCACATGGCTCCCTTGCTGCGGCGGGGAGGTGAAGTTCGCGAAATCGGAGAAGAACAGTCGGGATTGCCCATCGGTGTCAGCGACGATTATCAATTTGAGTCCTACACCGAAGAGTTGCAACCGGGTGACTTTATTACCCTCTTTACCGATGGCTTCAGTGAAGCGATGGACGCCAACGGCGACCTCTATGGAATTGACCGGCTTGCAAAACAGGTTGGCACCAGTGCGGTGAGCGTTGAAGAACTCGGGCAGCACATCCTGGAAGATGTACACCAATTTGTGGACGGTTTTGCCCAAAGCGATGACATGTGTCTTGCCTGTTTCGGGCGTCTTTAGGCTACCGGCGCACTGCTCCGAACTGCACCATGGTTTCGCGGGGGTTTCGCGGGGGTTTCGCGGGGACCTGTCAAATCATGCGGGGAACGATTGGCCTCGTTGCCGACCAGCCCCAAATCCAGGCCAGAGTTCGCCGGGGCCCCCATCAATCGGAAAACTGGTCGCCCAGGCCACCGTGTTGCCAATCCCACGCGATGCCGCAGGAGTGTGTTGGTGGCCAACCGACACCATTTTATGGCGTCGACCAATAGGCCCAGTTGACCTCGAGATGATTCTCGATTCGTTCAACGCCATCGACCCGGCGGAGTGTCTCCTGGGTCATCTGTTTCTGAAAGAAGGATTCCACGTGACCGCGCAGAACGACGCTGCCGTTGGCCGCGGTTTCAAACCGGACTTTCCTGTGAGGAACGTAGGGGCTTGTTTCAAGTGCGTTGGAGATTCGTTGAAAAAGAGCGTGCGGTGTCTTGGTTTTCGGTGTCTTGGTTTTCGGTGTCTTGGTTTTCATGGTGTCTTGGAGGTGTGGCGTGATGCCTGTGCTGGAGGTCGGGAGGGTAGCAGACGCCAAGGTCGGCAGGAAGGGTGGGTTTGCTACTGGGCACCGGGGACCGAGTCGCCAGTAGACTCATCGGAAGATTAGGTGTTGGGCGCAAAGTTTGTCGGTCAGGCGAGCCGCAAATTTTTCAAAAAATGGCTTGCTTGAGCCGATTGTGCTGGTAAGACCGTTAACACGGTGGGAAGAGGCCCCCGGGACCGGCCGGGTTCAAATTGGGCCGGTCCGGGGGGTACAAGTGCTTGTCCCGGGGGAGCGGTTTCCACGCCGGATTGCCAAGCGAGGGGGAGCCTGCCCTCTTTTCAGGCTTGTAGCCAGGCGGGTAACTCACCGGCCGGGGGCAGGTGAACCACGGTGGCCGAACCGATCGATTCGAGCGAGCGAACGGCGTCGACTGCAGCCTGGCTGGGCGGGGCATCCAGATTCAATACGCCGATGGCGCTTCCGCCGGGCTGGTTGCCAGCGCGGCCGACCGCCATTTGGGCAATGTTCACTCCATGTTTACCGAAGATCGTTCCCACGGCACCGATGATGCCGGGTACATCTTGGTGGGTGAAGACTAGCAAGTAGCCATCGAGATAGGCTTCCATGCGATAGCCATCCAGCCCGATGAGGCGTGGCATCTCGTGCCCGAAGACCGTACCCGTGGCGAAATGGGTTCCCTGGGAAGTGGTTGCCTCAACCCGTAGTGAGGAGCGAAAAACGCCCATCTCACTATTGCATTCTTCGATCAGTTCAATGCCACGCTCTCGCAGTATTAGTTCGGCATTGACAAGGTTGACGTCTTCATCGAGCGCCCCCTGGAGCAGCCCGGCGGAGAACACCGAATCGAGCACTTTCGTGTCGCGCGCGGCGATTTCCCCGCGGTAGATGAGGCGGCACGACTGAATACCGCTGTGAAGCCCGGCTGTGAGGAGTCCCAGTCGGTAAGCGACATCCAGGTAACCGCGTAATGATTCCAATGTTGTCGGATCGATGGGAGCGACGTTTACAGCATGACGGATGACACCCTGGGTGAGGTAATCGGTCAGCAGCCCGACCGCCTCGGTGGCAACCTGGGTTTGCGCTTCTTCGGTACTTGCTCCCAAGTGCGGTGTGCAAACCACGCCAGACATGCCAAACAGCGGGCTATCGATGCAGGGCTCGGCGATGTAGACATCGAGGGCGACACCAGCCAGTTTTCCCGATTGCAGACCTTCAGCCAGCGCATTCTCGTCATAGATTCCGCCTCGCGCGCAGTTGATCAGGCGGGCACCTGGTTTGAGCTGTTCAATTTGGTCGTAACTGATCAGTCCTCGAGTTTCATCGGTCAGTGGCGTATGCACGGTCAGGTAGTCAAGTTGCGGAAGCATTTCGCCTACCGTTGCGACCAGGTCAATGCCAAACTCGTGTGCTTTTTCCTGGGACAGGAAGGGGTCATAGCCAAGCACTTTCATTTCAAGGGCTTTTGCTCGGGCAGCAACGGCCTGACCAATCCGTCCCAATCCAACGATCCCCAGGATTTTGCCCGCCACCTGGGTGCCCATGAACTTTTTGCGGTCCCAACGGCCTTCAATGAGCGCCTGGTAGGCGGGAGAAACATTCCGGGAGAGGGCCAACATCAATGCGATCGTATGTTCGGCCGTGCTCAAAGTATTGCCGGCGGGCGTATTCATCACGACGATACCGCACCGTGTGGCCGCAACTTTATCGATGTTGTCGGTACCGACGCCGGCGCGGACGATTGCTTTCAGACGACGGTTGCCCTCAATGACGTCGGCCATCAGCTTGACGCCGCTGCGACAAATGGCGCCATCAAAAGCCAAAAGTGCCTCACGCAACCGGTCGCCCTGGAGCCCGGTGGAGACTTCATAATCGATGTCCGTTGCTGCATCGAGCATCGACAGGCCTTCGGGGGCAAGATCATCAAGTACAATTACACGTGACATCGTTTTATCCCTGTCGTGCCGTGAACAGGGTCTATGGAGTTAAGAAATTGGAATGGGAAGTGTTAGCTGTTCCTGTTCCGGAAATCGGTCATGAATTTGGCTAATTGCTCGACTCCTGTCGTGGACATTGCATTGTAAATCGAAGCCCGAATTCCACCGACCGAACGATGCCCTTTAAGTGAGATCATGTCGTGCTCTTCGGCTTCAGCCAGAAATGCGGCTGTGAGTGCATCGTCAGGTAGGTTAAATGTTACATTCATCAGCGAACGACAGTCAGGCTGGGCATGGCCTGTATAAAAACCGACTGAACTATCGAGCACGTCGTACAACAGTTTGGCCTGCAGTCGGTTTCGCTCAAGCATATTTTCGAGCCCGCCAATCTCATTTTGCAACCACCGGGCAACGAGTCCTACTGCGTAAACTGCGAATGTAGGTGCCGTATTCATCAAGGAGTTCGCATCGGCATGTGCCTTGTAATTCAAATAGCCTGGCAAGCTGTCGCGACTACGTTCCAGGAGGTCGCGGCGGATGATTACGACGGTCACTCCAGCTGGTCCGGCGTTCTTCTGTGCGCAGGCGTAGATCAAGCCGTATTTCTTAATCGGGATCGGGCGGCACATGAAGTCGCTCGACGCGTCACATACGAGCGGGATGTCTCCAACTTTCGGTTCGGTAGCGAATTGGACACCCTGAATGGTTTCATTCGAAGTGAAGTGGACATAACCGGCAGCGGGATTAATTTGTAGTTGGTGCTCTTGCGGTAAGCAGTCAAAATTTGTCGATTGACCATTCCAGGCAACCTCGACGGTGGTTTCCTTGCGGGCTTCATTGGCAGCATGTTTTCCCCAAGAGCCTGTCACGATGTAAGCAGCCGAATTGAACGGTTCGCCGAGTAAGTTCATCGGCACCATCGAGAATTGCAGTCGACTGCCTCCTTGGAGAAAGAGTACGGCGTAATCTTCCGGGATCGACAGCAACGACCGCAGGTCGGCCTCGGCCTGCTGCAAGATTTGCGCGAATGGTCTGCTCCGATGGCTAATTTCAAGAATCGAGGCACCGACGCCGGGCAGGCACAACAGATCCCGTTGGATTTCTTCCAAAACGGGTACCGGCAGCACTGCCGGACCGGCTGAAAAATTGTGGGCACGACGGGCCATAACAGACCTGACCGGAAATGACCTGGGGTGAAGTAAACCGGGTGGGCAGTGCATTCTAACTGTTTCACGGTGAAGTGGCGATGGGACCTGCCCTGGTGTGTTTCCAAAGCAGGGACTAACTTAAATGGTTTCCATTCGTTGCTGCAAAATTACCGGTTTCCACTGAAAATTTTCAATGCCTCAACGCACAACTATCAAATCACAGCTGTTTTCCCGGTTCGTCAAGCCGGTGGTTGCGATTTTGAGGAACACCTGGCGGCGCGGGCGGATTCCGGCAGAAACGCTGACGGTGTTGCTGGCCGGCTTGATCGGAGTGGGAGCCGGCCTGGGGGCCGTGCTGTTCACGGAATTAATCGACTTTGTCGGGACGTATACGGTCAACTGGGCCAATCAGCGCCGCGGCGCCAATGGCTGGTGGTGGTGGGCCCTGATCGCCTGTCCTCCGCTGGGTTTGCTGGCCGTTTCCTGGTTCACGCGGCGGTTTGCCCGCGAAGCTCAAGGCCATGGAGTTCCCGAGGTGATTACGGCAATTGCCCGCCATGACGGTGTAATTCGCCCGCGCGTGGCAATCGTGAAGATTCTCGCTAGCGGCGTATGCATTGGAACGGGCGGATCGGTTGGGCGGGAAGGGCCGATCGTGCAAATCGGTTCAGCCCTGGGAAGCAGTGCCGGGCAGATTTTCAACATGTCGGCCCGCAATATTAAGGTCCTGGTGGCTGCCGGTGCGGCTGCCGGAATCAGCGCGACGTTTAATGCCCCGATTGCCGGGGTCATGTTCGCCAGTGAAATCATTTTGGGCAGCTTTGCAATCGAAAGTTTGACCCCAATCGTGATTGCCAGCGTGCTGGCCGACGTGGTGCAGCAGCATGTCGGGGAGCATCGCTTTGAAACCGCCTTTCAGCAGCTCCATTACGAATTTGCCGGGTCCTGGCGGCATTTGCCGTCTTACCTGCTGTTAGGCCTCTTGTGCGGTTTGATGGCTGTGCTCTTTATCAAAATGCTATACCGGATTGAAGATCTGAGCCAGGCTCGGCTCAAGCAATGGTGGTTGCGGGCACTGGTCCTGGGCCTGGGAGTCAGTTGCATTGCGGCCATATTCCACCGTTTGCCGCCGTCACTCAGCCACGAAACGAGCCTGGTGGTCGATGCCGGGCAGCAGTTGCCGTTACCTTTGCTCGGTGTCGGGTACCAGGTGGTGGATCAGGCCTTGCATATCCAGATGCAGCCCTCCGAGGACCAGCCCGCCGTCGACGTGCCCTTCGTTCCCCAGGGAGAGAAAATCGTTGCTAACAAGACGGTCCTCGTCGACCGAGCGACCATGTGGCGGGAACTTTGGTGGCTCCTGCCCCTGTTTTTGCTGAAACCGGTGGTGACCAGCCTGACGCTGGCTGGCGGCGGATCGGGGGGAGTCTTTGCACCGTCACTCTACATTGGGGCGACACTGGGCGCCTCGTTTGGTTTGGTTTCCAGTGGCCTGTTTCCCAATTTCAGCGGTGACCCCGGCGTTTATGCCATCGTCGGCATGGGAGCGGTCGTGGCAGGGACCACGCATGGTGTCTTGAGCGCCATTTTGATTGTCTATGAGATGACTGGTAGTTACGAGGTGATTCTGCCAATCATGGCCGCCGCGGGGCTCTCCAGTCTCGTTGCCCGCCTGATCGAGCATGACAGCATCTACTACAAGAAACTCACCCGGCGCGGAGAAGCCATCACCCGCGGGCACGATCTTCATCGGCTCGATCACATCATGGTTCGCGACGTGATGATCCGAAAATTCCCGATTTTGAAACATTCAGACAATGTGCAGGAGATTGTCCGCATTGCCCGAGCCAATCCTGATATCGAGAGTTTGCCCGTCCAGGGCATCGATGGCAAACTTGCCGGGATTATCCGCACCGAGGATTTGCACCGTGTACTGGACAGCGAGATTTCCCCCCATTTGATTTACGCCAGCGACATTGCACTGCGATCGCTAATTTCGGTTTCGCCGCGAGAGAATCTCATTGAGGCGCTACGTGATTTTGGCAGTCGCGACGTCGAGACTCTGCCTGTCGAGATTGGGACGGGCGAGAATCGCAAACTGGTGGGCTTGTTGCTGCGCTCCGACGTGATGCGGCGGTACCGTCAGGAAATGCTTGATGGCGGATAACGAGAATTATGGATTTCGCAGGACGCCTGGCGACTTTACAATACCGATTGGCTAGTGCGTTTCCGAGATCGCAGCCACAGTAACTGTTATGTTTTCAGCCACAGAGGAAGCCAGGATGTTGAAATGACCGTCACCCAACTCCTAACCGATCCCTTCTCTGCCCGAGACAACTTTGCAACCGGGGGTGGCACCGTCGGCATTTACCGACTGTCGGCTCTTGAGGATGCAGGGCTCAGCACGATCGCTGCCCTGCCCTTCTCTATCCGCGTGTTGCTCGAGTCGTGCCTGCGAAATTGCGACGGCTATGTTGTGACCGAGGAGGACGTTAAGAACGTGGCAGGTTGGCAGGCTAGAGCACCAGCGCAGGTGGAAATACCCTTCAAGCCAGCGCGGGTCGTGTTGCAGGATTTCACCGGAGTGCCTGCCGTTGTCGATCTGGCTGCCATGCGGAGTGCCATGGAGCGGCTGGGGGGCGATCCCAATAAAATTAACCCGCTGGTGCCCGCTGATCTGGTTATCGATCACTCCGTACAAGTTGACCATTTTGCGGCCAGTGATGCGCTGCAGTTGAACATCGATATCGAATTCTCGCGCAATCGTGAGCGGTACGAGTTCTTGCGATGGGGACAACAGGCTTTCGATAACTTTCGGGTCGTACCGCCTGGCTTCGGCATCGTCCACCAGGTCAACCTGGAATATCTCGCCAAGGTGGTCTTCCTGCGAGAAGACCATGCGGGACCCGTGGCCGTGCCTGATTCGCTGGTGGGGACCGATAGCCATACCACGATGATCGACGGTCTGGGTGTTGTGGGTTGGGGGGTGGGAGGGATTGAGGCCGAGGGCGTCATGCTCGGCCAGCCCGTGTACATGCTTATGCCCGAGGTTGTTGGGATGGAACTCGTTGGCGAATTACCCGCTGGCGCGACCGCGACCGATCTGGTGTTGACCGTGACCGAGGTCTTGCGGGCCGAAGGGGTCGTTGGGAAGTTCGTTGAATATTTCGGCACCGGCGTGTCGGCGATGCCGGTCGCCGACCGGGCCACGCTCGGCAATATGTCTCCTGAATACGGGGCGACGATGGGATTTTTTCCCGTCGATGACCAGACGCTGCATTACTTGCGCCAAACGGGTCGTACCGATGCGGAGGTCGAGTTGGTGGAGCGTTATACGAAAGAGCAGCAACTCTTCCGCAGGGATGACGCGCCAACACCCACCTTTACCAAGACATTGCAACTTGATTTGTCGACAATTGAACCAAGCCTGGCGGGTCCCAAGCGTCCTCAGGACCGCATTGCGTTGTCGCACATGAAGGAGTCGTTCGAGGCGTCGCTGCAGGCACCCCTGCAGGAACGTGGATTTGCCCTCGATGCGGCGGCACGTGCCCAGACCGGCACGGTCGCCGACAACGGCGATACGACCACCATCGGGCACGGTGCCGTGGTCATCGCCGCGATTACCAGCTGTACAAACACCAGCAATCCCTCGGTGATGATTGCCGCCGGCCTGGTTGCCCGCAATGCCGCCGAAAAAGGTTTGAACGTGCCGCCCTACGTCAAAACAAGCCTCGCGCCGGGGAGCCGGGTGGTGACCGACTATCTGCGGAAAGCAGGGCTCGACACCGAGCTGGAAAAGGTCGGTTTTTACACGGTCGGGTACGGTTGCACCACCTGCATTGGCAATAGTGGCCCGTTGCCAGAACCTGTCCACAATGCAATTGTTGCCGGCGATTTGGTGGCCGCGGGCGTGTTGTCTGGAAATCGCAACTTCGAAGGCCGCATTAATCCAGATGTGAAAGCAAACTATTTGGCAAGCCCCCCCCTGGTCGTTGCCTACGCCCTGGCCGGAACAACAACGACCGATCTTACGACGGATCCACTTGGAATGGATCGCGATGGCGCTCCGGTTTACCTCCGGGATATCTGGCCCACACGTGCCGAAGTGCAGGCCGTGGTCGAGCAGTGTGTTCAACCCGAAATGTTCCGGGAACAGTACGGAGGTATTTGGAAGAAGAACCCGAAATGGAATGCCATCGAAACTTCCGCTGGCGAGCTCTATGACTGGAACGAGTCGAGCACCTACATCCACGAGCCCCCGTTCCTGATGGATCTTGCCCCCAATCCCGAGCCTATTCAGTCAGTGATGGGAGCCCGGTGTCTCGCCCTGTTGGGGGATTCTGTCACGACCGACCACATCTCACCGGCAGGTGCCATTGCTTCGGATTCACCTGCCGGGCAGTTCCTGCTGGCCGAGGGTGTCGAGAAGCTCGACTTCAACAGTTACGGGAGTCGCCGTGGGAATGATCGAGTCATGACCCGCGGAACGTTTGGCAACATTCGTATCCGCAATCAATTGGCACCCGGGACCGAGGGAGGGGTGACGCGTCATTTGCCCGACGGCCAGCAAATGTCAATCTACGATGCAGCCATGAAGTACGAGCAGGAAAATGTTCCCCTGGTCGTGCTGGCCGGTACAGAATACGGCACCGGCAGTAGCCGCGACTGGGCCGCGAAAGGGACTTTTCTGCTTGGCGTGCGCGCCGTTATAGCCTCCAGCTATGAGCGGATTCACCGTAGCAACCTGGTTGGTATGGGAGTGTTGCCACTGGAATTCGAGCCTGGCACCACCTGGCAGTCGCTAGGCCTCACCGGTGAAGAGGTCTTTGACATTTCCGCTCTGAACGACGACCTCCAGCCGCGCCAAACGCTGATGGTGACTGCTGAAAACGGCGCTGGAACCAGGACCGAGTTCCCAACCATGGTGCGGATTGATACCCCGGTCGAGCTTGACTACTACCGGAATGGGGGAATCCTGCAGACAGTGTTGAGAAAACTGCTGAAGAGCTAGTCTCCTCAGGGAGAACCCATGGCCATGGCTTGCCATGCCATTTCTGCAGGTTCTCGGAAGTTCCTGTCGAGGACCTGCCTGGTATGCGACCGCTGATTCGGAATTGGTCGTCTTGAGTTTCTGGTAGCAAGGTTCGAAACTCCCTGTGCGAAGTTTCACGAACCACTTGCTTCGTTCGCAGGACGCCGAAATCGCCAGTAGGTTTCGGTGGTCCAGGCGAAAGTCACTACTACGAAAGCCCCCGCGATCCACCACAAGTTGTCGGGTGCCCGTGGTGGTTTTGCAAGATTTGCCACTATCACATCATGGTTGAGCGCCACCAAAAACAAAGCCATCGTCGTTGGCAGCCACACCATGCGGTTCCCAAGTGCACGCCGTGTTGACTCTTTGCGCTCGGGAGCAAGCCAGTACCCCTTGTGGGGCAGGTTGACGAACTTGTCGGGAACGTAGTAAATCGACATTGCTACTGTAAGCATAAATCCCGGCAGTACGATCCAGAGCGTTACCATCAGAGCCACATACTGGGCCCGTGAACACCAACCATCCGGTTGACCTTGCAGGTTAAAGTGTTGGGCTACTTGGGGTGGCAAACGCGGATATGCCCGCGCCAGGTCGGCAGCGCCAACCAGCAGGATCAGTAAGCAGAGCCCCAAGGCGATTGCGAGCCGTTTTTTCACGAGGGGCGACCTTTATGAGGATCGCGGGTTGCTTGGGTCACCGTGGTCGTCGGTCTTTTGGGGTTTGCCGGTCGTGAGGAATTGGGGAGCAGTCACGCCCATCGAGACATAAATACTCATCAAGCCGTCGACCGAGATATTGGCCGGTTCAAGCAGTTCGGTGGGCATAAAAAGCAATCCCCCTCCAAAGGGAATCGGTGCCGTTGGGATGATGATGACTTGATATTCTCGCCCGTTGATCAAGAACCGTTCTGGCGATACCAACAGCGCCAGCGCGCCAGCGTTGCGACTCTCGCCAAAGTGGCAAAAGACAGGTACCATTCCTTTGAGTTGTTCGTCGTCGCCCCGGTCAAGCATGTCAACCAACTGCTTGGATGTCCCGTAAACCTGCCCTACCAGCGGGATTCGTGAAACAACCGCGTTGACGAATACAGCCAGATATTTGCGGATTCCGAGTTCAACGAGCAACATCCCCAGGCCCAACAAGCCAAATAAAACAATGGCCCAACCGGTGAGATAGGCAATCCAGCGCGCACTTTCGCCATCAGGACGGCTACCGAGTTGTTCGATAAGTTTACCGGCGTGGGTACCGGGCCCCAGGAACTGGTGCACGAAACTGGCGACCCAGATTACGATTGCAACGGTAATCACAAGGGGTAATACCGCGAACAGCCCGGTGAGAAAGTAAGCGGTAATTCGGGTCCAGGTTTTTGCGAGCAGCGATTGCATCTGAGAACTCCTGTCTCCTGAACCGGCTTATTCGTCCCTTGACGCGATATCTTGACCAGCCACCGGTTCGAGATTGTCGTGATACCTTTGAAGTACTTCATGGGGTTCGAGATTGAAGATAACCCGGCCGTCTGTGGTCCAGAGACCGTTGCGGTGGACAAAAACCGCCGTTGCACAACGCAAATTAGCAACTTCTTCGACATCTTCCATATCACCACCAGCGATCGCCTCGAAACTGACGGTAACCCCGGTCAAGCCGTAGAATGTTCCTGTTGAGCGGTCTCGTGTCAGCAGTGGTTTCTCATGGAAGTTGCACTCTTTCCACTTCAGGCCGCGGGGTTTGCCGCTGGCGGCTGCGGCTTGAAAGAAGCTTTGCTCAAGCGATTTGCGATCTTCCGAATACTGCCGTACTGCTTTCGAAAGACAGCTTGCCAACCGCGCGCGGCGGAATAATCCCACAGCAAGCCCCACGGCGGTGATCGTCACAAGCACAGCTAAGACCATCAACGGAGTCACGCCGCCATCATAGGGTGTGGGGCGGGCTCTGTCAGCGTCCGACGGAATCGCTGACGCATTTTCGAGATTCGTTGTTACGCGGTGTGCTTGAGTCGGAAATTCAGGGCTAACTCGGGATCACTTGTCCACAATTTGGTGATTGGACGGTTTGCACGACCTCCCGAGGACAGGCCGCCTCTTTTGCCTGCTGGACTGCCTGCTGGATACCGGTGACATAACGGCAGCTTTCAGCGGGGAGAAAATTCCTGGCGGATGGTGGCAGTTTACTGACTTGCTGCGGGAGCTGCGGGAGTTGCGGGGGTTGCGGGAGCTGCGCCTTGGAGCTGTTGGAGCGTTTGGTCAAGAATCGATTCCCCTCCCGCGAGGTCGCCCTGCTGCAATTTTTGTTGAGCTGATTGCAACCTTTGCATAAGTATCTGTGCGGTTTGCTCCCCACCTTGTTGTTGTGCGGACTGTTGTGCGTACTTTTGAATCTGCATAAATTTGCCTTGTAGCCGTTGCTGCAGTTGTTGTCGTTGGGCAATCATTCCGGCTCTGATGTCCTCCAGAGAGCCACGTTGGTCTGCCGTGAGTTGGCTTCGTATCCGTACCAGCATCGAAAAATGGAGGGCTTTAATTTGCTGTTCAATCTGCAACACCTTGCCGAGTTGTGCCAGGATTGCGGCTTCGTCGCCCGGTTCGGCCTTGAGCAATTGGTCGAGATTATCCATCTCGGTCTTCAGCATTTCCTGTGCCTGGGATAGCTGTTCTCTCGTGGTGTCGACAGCCGCTTCAATCGCCTGGACTTGATTGTCATTCAAGTCGAGCTGTTCGGTATTCGGAAGCACTAATTCCGGTGCAAATAAAACCAGGTGTTCGTTGAGAACATTGCGCCGCGCTGCTGGGGGGGCGGCGTCGTTTGGTGACGGTTGAGCCGTGCCAGGTGCAGCTGGTTGTGCGTTGAGGGGCGAAACAGCCAACAGAGTTGACACGATGATCATCACGAACGCGAGATGTTTGTCATGGAATACCACGATGAATGTACCTCTTAAGAAGGGATGGGGATAAAACCTCCGGTGGATTTGAGTTTAGTGTCTCACATTGTCACTGCAGGTGCTACCACCTACGGCTAGCGGGAAGGAAAATTCTCGTCGTGACGACCCTCCTGGAAACTACGTCCCTTACGTGTTCTCCAAGGTGCACTCTCCCCGGTTTCCGTAAGTTGGCCTATAATGTGGTCCTGCCGCAACGGGTTCCCTGATAGAGAGGAGAATTTCCATGAATCTCAAATCGCACGCAAAATATGGTCTGCAAAAATCACGCAACCTGGCCGAGGGCTTGCTGGTCGATTTCAAGACACGCGAGGATTGGTTGTTTCAGCCACATTCGAAAGCCAATCACGCGTTGTGGGTTACTGCCCATATTGCTCTGGCCGACAACAATATCGGTTCGGTATTTCGTCCCGACTCGGCACGCAAGCCAGACGGCTGGGATGAATTGTTCTGGTTTGGCAGTCAACTCCGGGAGGATACGAGTTTGTATCCTGACCACGAAGAAGTTTACGCTTATTATCAGGACCGCCGCGAGACTCTTCTTGAGGTATTGGACGAATTGACCGCCGACGAACTTTCGGCTCCTGCTCCGGGGGCCGACGGGCAAGGTCCCCTGGCCGGTGCCCCTAGCATGGGGTTCGCATTCTTCTTTATCGCCTACCACGAGGGGATCCATACGGGCCAGCTCACCGTGGCACATCGGGCGTTGGGAAACGCTCCCTTTTTCGAACCCCAGTCGTGATTGTCTCCGGCGAAGAGATTTTCTCGGCAGGTCTTTCAACCTTCTATGGCCTGTTTCAGGTCATCGATAAGATCCTCAGCGGCCTCGATGCCGACCGAAAACCGGATCAATCCGTCGGTGATTCCCTGCTGCCTCCGCGCTTCAGGACTCAGGCCAGAGTGCGATGTTGTTACCGGACGCGTTGCAAGCGATTCGACGCCACCGAGGCTTGGGGCGTCGGTGGCCAGTTGCAGTCGTTGCAGCGTGTGCTTGGCCTGCTCTTCGCCCCCGTCCAATTCAAAGCTGAGCATTCCCCCGTAACCTTCAAAAATCTCAGCCGCGCGTTGATGGTAAGGGTTCGTAGTCAATCCAGGATAATAGACACGGCAGACTTCAGGATGCTGATCCAAAAATTCGGCAATCTCCAGGGCGCTCGTGTGTTGTTGACGCACTCGCAAGGCGAGTGTTTTCAATCCGCGATGCATCAGGAAGCAAGCGTGCGGATCAAGCGACCCTCCCAAATGCATCAAGCGGGCATTAATTTGTTTGATCCACCTCGATGAGCCGGCAACGGTGCCCGCTACTAAGTCAGAGTGACCGTTCAAATACTTGGTTGCACTGTGAATGACGAGGTCGAACCCTTCTTCCAGCGGCCGGTAAAACAGAGGGGTAAGAAACGTATTGTCGACGACACTTACCAGGTTGTGTTGTCGGGCAAAGGCGACAACTGCGGTGAGATCGGCCACCTGCATCAGCGGGTTGCTGACCGATTCGACATAAATTGCCTTTGTGTGTGGGGTTAAATGCGCACTCCAGGTTTCCGGTGACGTCGCATCGATCAATCCGAACGACAGGCCAAGCGACTCAAAGTCCTGGGTCAAAAAGTCGTAAGTCCCACCGTAAAGTGTGTTTTGTGCCAGGAGGTGATCACCGGCTGAAAGGACTGTGAGCAAGGTCGCCGAAATGGCTGCCATTCCGCTGCCGGTCACCAGGGCGGCTTCGGCCCCTTCCAGGCAGGCAAGCTTCTCGTGCAAGACCTGATGATTGGGTGTGTTGTTGAGTCGGATGTAGCGGAGGTCCGCGTACGATGTTTGTCCTGTGTACTCGAAGGTTGATGATTGAAAGATGGGCAGAATCAAGGCCCCCTCCACGTGTTGCTCTAATTCCCCCGCATGGATTAACGCTGTATCGACGTTGCGAAAACGGGTTGCCATTGACTGCTCCTGATTGCCTGACCGAAGGGTACACGCCGCAAGGGCGTTACGGGGAAGAACTGGTTTCACGCAAGTGCGATTCTCTGCCAACTGGCAACGACATGGCAAGCAGGAAATTGAGCAAAGCCTTTTGAGCCGACGAAGGGGAAACCTGGTCCCCCAATCAAGGTCGCGAAAGATTTTGGGGATCTGGCCGTTTTGCGGTTACTATTAGTGGAAAATTGGGATTGTGAAGCGGGATCCACAGGGACTGGGACGGATTCTCTGACCAAGCAACATCCAGCCGGAAAAGACGAAGTTCCTGCGGGAAATTTTGTGCGTTGCAGGTCGAAACCACGCCCATCCTCGTTCGAGGGTCACCAGATCACTGGCCGACAATTCCTGACGAAATACCGGCGGAGTCGATCCTCGGACCAAATCGATGTTGTCATCCCACGGATTCGTGCGGGAACCGTGAATTTTCGTTGACCTTTATACGGGTTATGACGACCAGTCGTTCTGGCCGTTTTGTCTCCGTAGAAAATCACCTGTGAAACAACGATTTAGAAGCAAAACAGTTTTTCGCAGTGGTTTTCCGGTCCAAAATTGTTAAACGTTCTGGACAGCCTACCTTTATACTGTTTGATTGTATTGCTTGTGGTAGCGGTAGATTGTGCTTCGTTTCGGGGGCGGTGGCCCCAACGGCCGACCTGCGGGTATCATGCAGGCAGTCCACGCCCAACGATCCAGACACAGTGGCAGAAACAGAAGAATTACTACCATGTTGACAAAACCTGACTCCGTTGATCGTCGAGCTCTCCCGCCACGCCCCGACTTCATGATCGTTCTTGGGCTGATGCCTCCTTACATGCAAGACGATGTCAAACAGGCCTTTCTCGAAAAGGTGAAAACGGCCCACCCGGACCACGGCGGCAGCCCCGAGGCATTTGGCAAGTTAGAGGACGCTTACCAGCAAGCACTGCAATACGTAAGTTTTCGATCAGACCGCCGCAGTTGGATCGGGGCACGGATGGAGGAATACCTGGCCCAGCAAAGTGTGATTGCGGAGCTCGAGGAGAAGGGAGCGAAAGTGGTCATCGAGTCGATCGACTGGCTACAACGTTCGTTTGGGGAATTTGCCGCGTTGACCGAGCGAGTGATCGCGGTTCACATTATCGACAAGTCGCAAGTCACCGATGTTTTGAACGTGATCAAGCAGGAACATCTGCTCTTGGATGGTGTCAAACAGCTTGATCTTTCCGGGTGTGAAATTAGCGATGACGTGGTGTTCGAACTACGCGTGTTGCGATCGCTGATGTCGCTCGACTTGCGCAGGACCCCAATTACCAACGCCGCCCTTGGCATCGTTCATTGGTTACCCGCATTGCAAGTGTTACGGTTGGACGGCACGAAAACCAGCTGGTGGCAACGACGTAAAACAAAGCGGTTCCTGGCGCGCCGCATAAAGCGGGCTGGTGCGATCGATTCGGTGGTCCATCCCGTGAACGTGCGGTAAATTCAACGCCGTGTGGCTTTTAATATTTTCTTGATCGGGTAAGAAAGGTTCCTCTGCCTGGGGACAAAAGTCCCGAGTAGATGTTGACGCTAACGGGACACGTGACCCGGTTTCGTCGTCCGCAAGTTTTCGCCGGAATAGAACTCTGCGTCGCTACTGGTCGCTTGCGCACCGATGGCCTTGATTGCCGAGTCGGGGACTTTCTCAAGCGGTGTGTAGCGGGCGTGCTTGACGTCCTTGTAGGGGTCGTTGTGCACCGCGTTATAGACACATCGTAAGGCCCACCTTGGTTTGTCGCTCAGATTGGCATCCGATCGGTGCACAATATTGCCATGAAAGAAAACTGCGCTTCCCGGTGACATCTCGCAGTAAATCAGTTCCAGGCGTTGGAGAATCGCTGCAACGCGTTCGGGGTCGATGCTTGCCTGTGTGCTCCCCTTTCCAGTCAGCTCATCGTGGTCCAGTCGTCCAAGTCGATGAGATCCCCTCACGACCTGCAGGCAACCGTTGGCCTTGGTTTGTTCATCAATGGCGATCATTACGGCGACGATATCTGGAAAGAGACAACCGTAGTGGTACCAGTAGCCATAGTCCTGGTGCCACTCCCAGGCGCCGCCGACCAAGGGCTCCTTGAGCATCATCGTCGAATGGTAGTGATAGACTTCGGCTCCCAGTAGTTGTTCCACTCGATCCACGACTTTGTGGCTCCGCGAGATCATTCCGTAGATGTCCTCGCTCGGGTGATCCCAGAGGGCGAGCTTTGAATTTCGGCCACTTGCGTCTTTCACATCATGTGCATTCTGCATCAGGACGTAGTCTTTTTTTGATGCCTCTTGCAACAAAGCGACTTCTTCATGATCCAGAAAGTGTTCTACCACGACGAAGCTGTCTTGATGAAATTGAAGAACTTCGGTCTCGGAAAAAGGTTTATCGTGCATGGATGGTTGACTCCGATCTCCGCGAAATGCGATGCCAGTTCGACCGTCCCACCAAATGGCAATTTTTCTGGGGCGAGGGACAGATCACTGGCACGACTCTGTTGTTAACATACCACGCATCACGGGTAGTTTTAATACTGCTCGGGCAGTTTCCTGTGCGAACTTCTTCGCCTTTTTATGCGCGACCTCCGCCACAACCTGTTTTCAGAGGATTGGCTCCACTAGATACTGTTGTTCTCTCGTGGCATCAGATACGTGTCGGTGATTATGGGTTTAAACCAGGTCCTTGCTCCAGTCACGAACTCCTCTGGAGGAGGCCGGTCGCTGCGGCGGTGCCGGAGCCTTTCCTGGTCGGTCTGCTGGCCCCGGCGCTGTCGGTCCTCCTCGACGCCGCGCTCCTCGACCGACGCCGCAAGCCCGCTCAAAGCTTCAGATCATGAAACAGTATCTCTTCAGCTCCGTCCCTGTTTGCTTGCGCCAGAATTTCGCCGGTCGATGAATAAATGACGCATCCCCCTTCACAGTTATGCGTTCATGACCTCCCGGTACGATTGGTAACCAACATGGGGGCATTTATTTCTCTGGCACGTTGGCTCAGCACGTCGAACGGCCGCCCCACACCAGGGTCCATAACATTCGGTAAGCGGCTGCGATTATTGGGATAGAACACAACCTGGGGTGCAAGCATCCTGGCACGTTCGATACAACGCGGGGCCTCGCCATCGGCACATAAGAAACAGGTGGCCTTTACTCCGTCCAGGGTAAACAATTCCGGCCCCGTCCCCGGGTCATAGCGAACCCATTCGTGACGATATCCCTGGTCGTTGGGTGTGACCTGATCGGCCAAGGTTCCGTTATTCGCAAGCCATGTTTTTCGATAGCGATACCAATATTCATGGGGACCAACAAATACCTGCGAAATAAAATATCGCTCGTTTTCTGTTTCGGACAACCCGAAGCTGATATAGCAGTTGTGCCGGCTCGCCAGATCGCTCATGTAGCAGGTCGATTTTCCTGTCGGAATCGGCTCGGCGTATTTGTCGCGCTCAGAGGTGTAACCACATACGGTTGCCTCATGAAATACAATCCACCAGGCGTTTGAATCCGCGGCTTCCTCAACCAGTGATTTCATCTTTTCGTGGTTGCAGTCTATTTGCTCCGGAATGGTATCGAATTGGACTAAAGCCACTTCTGCGATTGACATCGGTTCTTACCATCCTGTTACGTGCTACCGTTCACGGTCCTTTTGAAATCGCGATCCCAGCGACAGCTCAAGTCGCTGAGATTCTTAACACATCGTCAACCTGGGCATTCCGTACCTCAACCGGCTTTGTGGTGAACTGCCCTCTCAAAAATGGTGGTTGGGTCATTCGTCCTGGTA
>Ga0315336_1001906_pt1 | contig 35509 bp, 26 predicted proteins | sample ASW5metaG_FD_204512 | JGI IMG/M metagenome (GOLD analysis project Ga0315336, IMG submission 204512) | Ammonia-oxidizing marine archaeal communities from Monterey Bay, California, United States - ASW #5 | ecosystem: Environmental > Aquatic > Marine > Intertidal zone | place: USA: California... | reverse complement strand
CGTGAGCGTCGCTGATACTGGCCAGATCGACTATGAGAGCGCCACCAGCCACACGGTTTACATCAAGGCGACGAGCGCCGACGGCTCAACCGACCAGGAGAGCTTTACCGTCAATGTGACCGACGCCAATGAAGCCGGCGTTGGTGCGGTTTCCGATAGCGATGCCACGGCCAATGCGGTCAATGAGAATGTGGCTATTGGCACCACGGTGGGCGTCACCGGCTTTGCCACTGATCCTGATGGCACCGACACGGTCACCTACTCACTAACGGATGATGCCGGCGGTCTGTTCGCCATCGATGCCAATACCGGTGTGGTCACGGTGGCCGGCGCCATCGACCGGGAGACGGCCGCCTCTTACGATATCGATATCACCGCGACCTCCTCGGATCTCTCCACGAGCGTCCAGACCTACACCATCAATGTCAATGACATCGACGAGTTCGACGTCACCACGCCGACAGATAGTAACGCCGCCGCCAACACGGTGGCAGAGGATGCGACCAACGGCACGGCTGTGGGCGTTACCGCTTCGGCCTCGGATGGCGATGCGACCACCAACGCCATCACCTACTCGGTGGTCGACATCAATGGCGATCCCGTCGTCGGCGGCCCGTTCGCGGTCGATGCCAATTCCGGCGTCGTGAGCGTCGCTGATACTGGCCAGATCGACTATGAGAGCGCCACCAGCCACACGGTTTACATCAAGGCGACGAGCGCCGACGGCTCAACCGACCAGGAGAGCTTTACCGTCAATGTGACCGACGCCTTCGACGAGGACCCGACGGATATCACATATACCGGCGGAAACGTGAATGAGAATGCAATTGCCGGTACGGTTGCGGCGACCTTGTCGACGGTCGATGCGGACGCCGGCGACAGCTTCACCTATGCGATCACGTCCGACCCCACAGGCTATTTCGAGATCGTCGGCAACGAGGTCCGCGTCAAGGCCGGGGCGACGATCGACTACGAGACGGCGACCAGCCACAATGTGATGGTGGAAGTGACCGACGCGGGCGGCAACACCTACTCCGAAGCCATCACCCTCAATGTCAACGACCTCAACGACGAAACGCCGACCGACATCACCTTCACAGGCGGTTCGGTGAACGAGAACGCGGTTGCGGGGACGGTCGCGGCAACGCTTTCGAGCGTCGATGCCGATGCCTCCAACAGCTTTACCTATGCGATCACCTCCGACCCCTCAGGTTATTTCGAGATCGTCGGCAACGAGGTCCGCGTCAAGGCCGGGGCGACGATCGACTACGAGACGGCGACCAGCCACAATGTCACCATCGAGGTCGATGACGGCAACGGGCACACCTACTCTGAAGCGATTACGCTGAACGTCAACGACCTCAACGACGAAACGCCAACCGACATCACCTTCACCGGCGGAAACGTGAACGAAAACGTGGTGGCCGGGACGGTCGCGGCAACGCTGTCGAGCGTCGATGCCGATGCCTCCAATAGCTTCACCTATACGATCACCTCCGATCCGTCGGGTTATTTCGAGATCGTCGGCAACGAGGTGCGTGTCAAGGCGGGCGCGACGATCGACTATGAGGCCGCCACCTCGCACAATGTCACCATCGAGGTCGATGACGGCAACGGGCACACCTACTCTGAAGCGATTACGCTGAACGTCAACGACATTGAATTCGAAGATCCGACGGACATAAGGATTGCCCACGGCACTGTAACCGAAAGCGGCGGAATAATTGCGGCGGGAACCGTCGTCGCCAGTGTTGCCTCGGTTGTGGACCCCGAAGCCAACGATACCTTCACCTATGCGCTGACCGACGATGCGGCCGGGCAATACACGATCGACGCCTCGGGCAATATCTCGCTTGTAGCCAATCATAACGTGAGCACCGCCGACAGCGACACGGTCGTCGTCGAAGTGACCGACTTCGGCGGTAACACCTATAGCGAAACCATCGGCATCCAGCTCGGCACCACCGGCGATGACACGCTCAACGGCACCACGAATGACGATGTAATCTACGGTCTCAGCGGCACCGACACTCTCTGGGGCGGCGCAGGCGACGACACCCTGGTCGCTGGCGATAGTGGCGCACCGGTACCCTACGACACCGAAATCAACGCCCTCAACCCGGTAGCGTACTACCGCCTGGGAGAAAGCTCGGGCACGTCGGTCGTCGACGAGACCGGCACCCATAACGGAACCTATGCCAATGGCGTAGCACTCGGTGCGACAGGCGGATTGACCGGTAACAGCGATACCGCGGCCGACTTTGACGGTAGCAACGATGAGGTGGTCATCTCCGACCATGCGGACTTCGATATCACCGATGGCACGTTATCGTTCTGGTTTAATCCCGATGTCGTCAACACGAACCAGGTCCTTTTTAGCAAGAGCGGTGACGCCTCGACCGTTTTCAGACTAACGTTGACTAGTGGAGGCTTCATTGAATTCGAAACCGGCAATGGTAGCCAGGATAAAAGCGTTTCGACGACAACCACTTTTAACACTGGCCAGTGGTATCAAGTGACGGCCTCCTGGGGCGCGTCGGGCATGAAGATCTATGTCGATGGACAACTGGAAGACAGCGCCGTCGGAACCACCAGCATGGATGGATCCAATGACATATTCATCGGATCGGACAGCGGGTCCGTGAATTTCGATGGGACTATCGATGAATTAGCGATCTTCGACACCGTGTTGACGCAGAGCGAGATTACCGACGTATACGATGTGGGGACAAGCGCAGGAAACATACTCTCGGGCGGCGACGGCAACGACACGCTGGTCGCTGGTTCTGGTTTGGATAACCTCGACGGCGGCGCCGGCACGGACACGGCGGTTTATTCGGATTCAACCGCGGCCGTAAATGTCGACCTTAACTCAGGAACCGGCACCGGCGGTGACGCAGAAAGCGACACCTTCACGTCGATCGAGAACGTCACCGGCTCGGATTTCAACGACACGCTGACGGGCAATGCCGGCAGTAATATTCTGATAGGCGGCGCAGGCGACGACACGCTGGTCGCCGGTGACGGAGGAGGAGATAGCTACGACACCGAAATCAACGCCCTCAACCCGGTAGCGTACTACCGCCTGGGAGAAAGCTCGGGCACGACGGCCGTTGACGAGACCGGCAGCCACAACGGCACCTATGTCAATGGCGTTACGCTCGGTGTGAGCGGCGGTGTGAGCGGCGACGACACGGCTGCCAGTTTCGACGGTGCCAACGATGAGTTGGTCATATCCGATCATACGGACCTCGATATCACCGATGGCACGATATCGTTTTGGTTCAATCCCGATACCATCGGCTCTACCCAAGTCCTTTTTCAGAAGGACGGTCAAACCTCCAGTTTCAATATAACGTTGAATACCGGAGGCTTCATTGATTTCGAAACCGGCAATGGGAGCGCGGATAAATCCGTTTCGACGACAACCACTTTTAACACTGGCCAGTGGTATCAAGTGACGGCCTCCTGGGGCGCGTCGGGTATGAAGATCTATGTCGATGGACAACTGGAGGACAGCGCCGTCGGAACGACCGGCTTGGAAGGAAACAATGACGCGTTCATCGGATCGGACGGCTCGAGCGCGCATTTCGACGGGAGTATCGATGAATTAGCGATCTTCGACACCGTGTTGACGCAGAGCGAGATTACCGACGTATATGACAGCGCACCAGTGCTCGGCGGCGCCGGCGATGTGCTGATTGGCGGCGCCGGTGCTGACAGCCTCGACGGCGGCGCCGGCACGGACACGGCGGTTTATTCGGATTCAACCGCCGGTGTGACCGTCAATCTTGCGACCGGCACGGGCACCGGCGGCGACGCCGAGGGCGATACGCTCACGAGCATCGAGAATATCACCGGGTCGGACTATGACGATAACCTGACCGGCGACGCCAACGCAAATGTTCTTGATGGCGGGTTAGGCGATGATACGCTCCTCGGCGGCGACGGCTCCGACACCTTCGTCTTCTGGGAAGGTCACGGCGCCGACAATGTGCAAGGCGGCCAGGGCGCCAGCTGGACCGACAATATAGAGCTCCATGACGCCACGGGCGGCTCCAACATCGGCACCTACGGCACCGATTGGACGCTGACGCTTTCCGAGGGTTCAATCGATACCCAGGACGCGAACTCGATCACGCTGACCGATGACGCCGACGGCACCATTACGCTGCAGGACGGCTCAACAATAGATTTCTTCGATATCGAGCGCATTGACTTCTAACGAAGAGGCAGCTGGAAGTAACGACTGGTAAAGATGCGTCCCTTATACTTGAACTGCGCTGAAATCACCGCGACCCGGTAGAGCGCCATTTGGAGCACGAAATTGGCTGAAAACAGACAAAAACTGAACAGCCTGATTCATCTGGCCAGCATTGATTCGCAGGAAAGCCGGCGCACCCTGTTGAGCGAAATCACTGACATTTTCATCGACGACGCCGAAGCTTGCTCCGAGCACCAAAACTGGGCTTTCGGCGACATCATGGGCCAACTCGCCTATGACCTGGAAAAACAGGTACGCGAGGAGTTGGCAAACCGTTTATCGGCCAACGGCAATGCGCCAAAGGAACTCATAACGCGCTTGGCCAATGACGAAATCTCGATTGCGCGGCCGATTCTGCAGAAGAGCCCGGTATTGACCCAGTCTGATCTGATCGAGATCACCCACAACCAGACCCAGGCGCATTTGAGCGCGATCACGGCGCGGCCCGATATCGGCGCCGATCTCTCCAAGGAGCTCGTCTCCCACGGCAACGACAATGTGGTCGTGAACCTGTTGCGCAACGATACGGCTGAAATTCAGGTCGAAACCATGCAGCAGATCGCGGATCGTTCGCCCGCGAGCGAGACCATGCAGGCGGCCATCGTCGACCGCGACAACGTGCCGAAGGAAATTCTGATCGACCTGATGAAACAGGTCTCGAACAGCCTGCGCCGTCAGATCCTGGAGAAATACGCTGACGTCGACACCGAGCAGCTGGATGAAGTCGTCTCCAGCATGAAAGACAAGCTCGACGACGGCTCCGCATCCAAGGCCGAGCGTTACATCGACGAATTCGTCAAACGCGGCGCGCTGACCGAGTCGCTGCTGTTGCGTTTCGCAGCTGACGAACGCCCGATGGAATTCCTGGTCGGATTCGCCCGGTTGACCGAAATCGATACCGCCACCGCAAAGCGCGTATTGGGCGACAAGACCGGAACCGCGCTTTCGGTGGTCTGCCGCGCCAATGCCATCACGCCCGATACCTTCAAGGAAATCGCGATGTCGGCGATGTGCGGCATCCCGTCAGATCACGACCGGGTCCTGCCCCTGGTGCGCCTTTATCTGCGCCTCAAGGCCGAAAACGCCCAGCGCGCCATGCGCTTTTGGCGCACCAAAAAAGGCGCGCTGGACACCATAGCCGAGCCAGTCAAAAACAGCGCCTAAGCGGCTGGAGCTTTCACAATTCTGATTCGTCCGCGCGGGAGTTGGCGAACAACATCTTCGGTCCTGCCACGGACCGTTGCCGCGCGGCTGCGCGCAATGCCGCCGGATTTTCGTTGCAAAGCGTGATCGTGGAACAAGTTGCTGCTTGGCCAGCAAGCAGCTGGCCATCGGAAGCAGGAGATTTGGAGCACGCGCCTATTGGGTTAAGGTGATTTTCTCTGCGTCGCTGGCCGGGGGTCTGAAGTCGCATTCAACGCGATTGCGGCCGGCGCGTTTTGCCTGATAGAGCCGCTCGTCGGCCCGCTCGATGAGGGATCGAATGCTGTCGTCGGGGGCAAGGCTTGATATGCCCGCGCTAAGCGTGATGGAGCCGAGGCTGTCTCCGGTTTCCCTCCTTACCAGCTTGCGTCCCATGATCGATTTACGAATTCGTTCGGCAATCGTATAGCCCATCTCCGGTTTGGCCTGCGGCAGAATGACGGCAAACTCTTCGCCACCGTAACGCGCGATAAAATCGTGATCTCTAACGCAGGCTTTGATGAGGCTGGCAACCAGCCTGAGCGTCTGGTCGCCCGCGGGATGACCATATGTATCGTTGAATTTCTTGAAGCGATCGACGTCGATCATCAAAAGACAAAGTGGTAGGCGCGACGACTTGGCTTCGGCGACGATTGTATCCAGAGCCAGGTCGAAGCCTTTGCGATTGGCCACTCCGGTTAACGAATCAGTCAATGAATCGCGCCTGACCGACATCAGACTGCTGCGCAATTCCTGGACTTGGCTCCTCGACTCCTCAAGCCGCCCCTTCGTTTCAAAGCAATTTTGCCCCAAAATTTTTGTTGCTTCGATGACGGCCTTGAGGACGGCTTTGAAGTGCGCCGGATCTGTTACGTCGTCCAATTTGCGGCCGACTTGCTCGATGGTCGTGCCGAATGCGCTCGACGTATCGATCGCCTCTTGAATAAGACGAATGATCTCGTGCGCCTCGTTACCGAGCTGGTCGCCGCACTCTGAAACCCTTTGGCCTTGATCCTCACGATCCAGGCAGGTTTCGTACATCTCGTCGGCTGCCGATTGAGAGAAGCCGCCGTTCTCGCCCAACATTTGATGCACGGCATCGTTCAACGCCTCGTTGCCGCCGGCGACATGGGCGTAGAAAAGCTCGTAATTTCGCGGAATCAGAGGCGCCCCAACCTCACGCATCACGGCGATCGCGTGCTGGTAGAGTTCTGTTGGCGTCTTCTGTCTTTGTTGGTCCATCGGGCGATTTCTTCGCACGGCAATGCGCGTGCATTACGCGTTTCGTATCTGATGCAAATATTGGCGAGTCCTGTGGTCTAGAAGTCCAATAAGGCGAGATTCTTTCGTTCTTCCTGTTTTCTTTGTTTCATCCGATCCATTTGCCGCAAGACCGTTGCGATTTTGGTCTTCAGCAACTCGAACGAGACGGGTTTGGCTAGGTAGTCATCCTGACCAGCCCCACTTGATTGGTCCAGTTCCATTGTTAGTTCATTGATGGCCCTCGGTCCAACGGGACGACGACCTCAGGCGCTGGCGGTTTGTAGCCAAGCGCGCTGTGGGGGCGTTTGGTGTTGTAGTGGCGCCGCCATTGCTCGACGACGATCTGGGCTTCCCTCAACGAATAGAAGATCTCTCCATTTAGGAGCTCGTCTCGAAGTCTGGCGTTGAAGCTCTCGACATATCCATTCTCCCAGGGTGATCCGGGTTGGATGTAAGCCGTCTTGGCTCCGACCGCGGCGATCCAGTCGCGAACAGCCACAGCAATAAACTCGGGACCATTATCTGAGCGAATGTAACCGGGCACACCGCGCAAGATGAACAGGTCCGTGAGCACGTCGATCACGTCGATAGAGTTGAGCTTGCGTTTGATGCGGATGGCCAGGCATTCCCGACTGTGTTCATCCAGCACGTTCAATGTCCGGAACACCCGCCCGTCGTCGGTGCGATGATGCACGAAGTCGTATGACCAGACATGATTGGTGTATTCTGCTCTCAGCCGAATGCATGAACCGTCATCAAGCCATAGGCGGCCTTTCTTCGGTTGTTTGTAGGGAACCTTCAGCCCCTCACGCCGCCATAGGCGTTCCACACGCTTGTCATTGACCTGCCAGCTGGCGTCTCTGAGCAGAGCTGCGATACGACGGTATCCGTACCGGCCATACTGCCGGGCCAGTTCGATCATATCTTCGACAAGGCGTTCTTCATCTTCTCGGCCCCTGGGCACATGGCGCTGCGTGGTGCGGTGCTGACCAAGCACACGACAGGCCCGGCGTTCAGAGACACCCAGCTTACCCCGCACCTGATCAATGCATCTGCGGCGACGCGCGGGGCTTAGAAGTTGTGCTGCGCAGCCGTTGACGCGGATCCCCGTGCGGCCTCGGCCAGGATCTGTTTGTCGATCGTCAGATCCGAGACAGCTCGACGGAGTTGCTCATTCTCTTTCTGTAGTTGCTTTAGCTGTTTGAGCTGCCCGGTCCCCATGCCGCCATATTGCTTACGCCAACGGTAATAAGTCTGCTCTGTGATGCTAACCTGCCGGATCGCATCCACACGCACCATTCCTTGCCCAACCAGGACATCGACCTGGCGCAGCTTCGTGACAATCTCTTCGGGTTTGTGGCGCTTGTTGGCCATCTTCAGTCCTCCTTTTGCTCAACAATAGGATGGACCAATTCATTGGGGGAGGATCAGCCCGTGGCGTAAAAATAGACGAAGACCTTGGGCAAAAACAGCAATGCAACAAGGCCGACGCCAAGTGCTGCCCAATTCAATCTTCGTTTGTGCCCATCACGCATGACTGCTTCCGGCCTCCTGAATGCGTCATTTTAGCTTGGGACGCGCCCTGCGCCAGAGCGTTTGCACGTGCGCTGGGGATGCTATGGTCGTAATAATCAGTATGCTGGCCAGTGCTATGGGGCGTCGAATGCGAATTGTTTGGGCGACAAAGGCGATCATGATCGCCTCCATCGCGGCGGCGGGCCTCGTCGCAGGCGCCGGTGCCGCCTTCGCCGCCCGCTGCTCGGTGGAACAAAAGGAAATGGGGTGCAAAAACCAGGGTCGCCGCCTGACGCAACTTCGCTGCGATTGCAGCGAGGTAGTCGGCGCCGCGCGCGATGGCACGCCAGTTACACCCGATGCGGCGGCCGAAACTCCAATATCGCGCGGACCAGATATCGGCATGCCCATGCCCTCGGCGATAGAGTCCACGCCGCTTATTCGAAACTCCCCCTTCGCTTGGCCATCGAAGCCTGCCGCGCCAGCAGCTCTTCCCCCGCCGTCTCCATGGGAGACGCAGACTACACCTGCGCCTGAACAAAGATTTCACTAAGACGTCGGCTAGGCCCGCCCCGACAAATGCTTCTCAAACGCCTCGTGCGATCCGTCATGGCCGTAACAGACCAGGGTGTCTCCGCGCGACACGGTCGCATCGTCCGGGATCGGGTGGTGCTGCTGCGCCACCTCTCCGCGGGCGGCGAGGAGCGTGAGCTTGTGGCTTTCCAGCGCCAGGTCCTTGAGGGCGACCGTGTGTTGGCCCATGTATGAGTGTTCGACGACGCTGAAGCCGTTGCCGATTTGCGCCAAGCGCTGAAAGCCGCGTTTCCCCAGCGACGTTGTCGCCTGCAGCGCGCGTCCGATCAGGTCGCACAGGAAGCGGTCGACCGTCTTGTTCGTCATGACAAACAGCGTGATGGCGATCGCCGCCGCGATCAGAAACGCTTGGCGCAAAACCGCATTGGGGTGGGATCCGGTCTCGACGAACGAGACGATGAATGTCGCGGAGATGGTCACAAGTCCCAGATTGCCCAAAACCATCAGCGCGACGAGGATGCGCCGTCTGATTGGGTAGTTGACGATCATCTCCGATTCGCTGGTCGTGAAGCCGGTGCCCGTCAGCGCCGAGATGCACTGAAAGCGCGCCACGTTTTCCGGCAGTCCGGTGTGGCGCATCGCGACAGCCGCGACGCGCGCGACCGCGACCGACAGCATCAAGATAACGGCGATCGTGAGCGCTGCGGCCATCCTCTCAGGCTCCCAATTTCTGCCGACTGATCGCAAAGGCGCCGGCGACGAAGGCCGGCAACTCCGCCTCGATGTCCGCAAGTGTGAAAATATGTTTCGCCGTCGCGATCGCGCCGACAAAGCCTTGCGTGTGCCAGTAGCCCGGCGGTGGCAGGTCGGGCAGGTCGCCGGCATCCAAGTGCGGCCAAGGATTGACGTAAAAATAGGGCTGATCATACGTCGCATCGCCCGGCGACAAACCCACGCCGACGCCGCGCGCGGTTTCGAAGTCGCCGCTCTCTAACGCGACATAGGTCGCGATATCGAAATGATGCGGCCAGCAGCGCACGGGGCTTGGTCCGGGCTCGATGTCCGCGTTGGCTGCCGCGAATTGTGTGAAAATGGACTCTGCCAGCGCGAACCAGGCCACGAGCGCCGCCAAGCCCTGGCCGAGCTCGTCGCCGCCATAGGTGCCGATCGCCTCGACGCTGCCGGGCAGATCATAGGGCAGCGCGACGGAAGACGCCGGCTTGAGGCCCGCTTGAGCCAGTTGCGCGTCCAACCAGGCGAGCGCGTCGGCATCGGCGGCGCCGCCCAGGTCGAGGCTCGTCTCCGCCCCACCGGCGCCTGTAACCAGCAGCGTCAAATCGGCAATGGTCAGCCCGACGCGCACCTCGCCATTATCGCCCGCCAGCGGCTGCGACATGAACGCGCCGCGCGAAGCCTGCCAGCTCAGGTTGGAGTGGCTGTCGTCGGGGGCTGCTTCGAGATTGGCGCGCGCCGCCTTGGTGAGAAGCTGGGCCGCCTTGTGGGCGTGGTTGCGCGCCGCCGCGAGCACCTCCAGCGGGCAGTCGTGAATGTGGCTTTGGTTGGCCATGACACTATCTCTCCTCACGGTTTGGCAGGCGTGGTTCGGGTTCAGACCAGTTCGGCGTCGGTGATGACCTCGACCAGCGACGGACCTTCGTGGTCGAGCGCCTTTTGAATGGCGTCCGCCAGCGCTTCGGCCTTCGTCACCTTCTGACCTTTGCCGCCGCACAGCTTCGCATAGGCGGCGAACGACGGGTTGTGCAGATCCGTCTCCCAAACCGGCCACTCGCCCGAGCGCTGCTCCTTGGAGATCTTGCCGAGCTGGGCGTTGTTCAAAAGGATATGCGTGATGTCCATGCCGTATTTGACGGCCGTGGTGAAATCCATCGGGTATTGGCCAAAGCCGCCGTCGCCGGAAATGGAGATGACCTTGCGGCCGGAAAATTCCTCGAAATCCTGCGTCGCCGCCCAGGCGCCCATGGCGGCTGGAAAGCCGAATCCGATGGAACCCAGATACCCCGACATCAGCACCCGCTGACCCTTGGACTCGAAATAGCGCCCGAACGAATAGGTGTTGTTGCCCACATCGACCGCGATGATGGCATCGCCCGGGCAAAGCTCGGAGAGCACGCCGAAAATAGCCGCCGAGTGGACGCCCTGGCCGCGCTCCTCCTCGAGCCGTGAAGCTTTCTCATCCCGCCAGATCGCCCAGCGTTGGGCGAGCTCGCCGATCTGGTCGTCGGCTTCTCTTTTGTCGGAAATCCGCGGCGAGACCGCTTTGCAAAAGGCGCCGATCTCGCCCCAGACCGGAAGCGCCACCGGATGAAACTTGCCAAGCTGCATGCGGTCGAAATCGACTTGAATGATGTGCTTCGAGCGTTCGATGCCGGTGTGGTTCGAAAACGAGGACCCCAGCGCGATGATGATATCGGCCTCGTTCATGAACCAGCTGGCGATCGGCGTGCCCGAACGCCCGAGAACGCCGCCGGCGTTTGGGTGGGCATCGGAGATCAGCCCCTTGCCCTTGAAGGTCGTGAGCACCGGCGCGCCGATGCGCTCGGCCAATCCGATGACGTCTGCTTGGGCGGCGATTGCACCATGGCCCATCACGATGATCGGCCGCTTGGCCTCGTTGATGAGCTTGGCTGCCTGCCCGATGTGCCACTCATCGGGTGCTACGACCGTGCCGCCGATCCGGCCGTCGGGCTCGCCGGCCGGCGCATCACTCGAAAGCGTCTGGATGTCGTCGGGAAAAATCAGGTGCGCCACGTCGCGTTCGATGATTGCGTTCTTGCACGCCAGCGACATCAGCTCGGCGTGGTTCGATGTGCTCAACACGGGCTGCGAAAATCGCGCCACCGCCTCGAACGCCGATTTCAGATCGATATCCTGAAAAGCGCCCGGCCCGAACACTTGGGTCTGCACCTGACCGGTGAGCGCCAGCACCGGCGAGCGGTCCACCTTGGCGTCCCACAAGCCGGTCAGGAGATTGGTCGCGCCGGGCCCGGCGATCGTCAGGCACGCTGCCGGCCGGCCGGTCAGTTTGCCGTAGGCCGAAGCCGCAAAGGCCGCGGCCCCTTCGTGGCGCACGCCGATATAGCCGAGCTCGCCCGAAACCGTCTTCAGGCGGATCGCATCCGCCAACCCCAGATTGGAATGGCCGACCATGCCAAAGACGCGCTTGACGCCCCAATTGATCATGGTCTCGGCCATCACGTCCGTCGTCGTGCGTTCGCGGGCGGGCTGGGGCTCGAGGCCGACGAAGATTTCGCCATCGCGCACCTCGACCAGGTAGAGGGTTTGACCGGAGTCCTCGTGGCCGCCCGGCGGCTTGCCGGTCAAGGGGTGAAAATCCCAGCCGTGCCAGGGGCAGCGGATCCAGCATTCGCCGTCCGAACCAGTTTCGATCGAGCCTTCGCCAAGCGGTCCGCCCTGGTGGGGGCAATGATTGTCCATCGCCGCCCATTGCCCCTCGAAGTGCGAGAGACAAATCGAGACCGTACGCGCCGTGACCGTCTGGACCCGGCCTTCGGGAAGATCCTCTGCGCGGCCAACCGATATCCATTCGAGATTTTTGTCGTTCATGCTCATGTCCTGGTTGCGATAACGCGAGATCGGGCAAACGCCGCCAATTCAGCGGACCCCGCCGAAGGCGACGCCGGAAAGCTCCGCCATATGTTTTTTCCACGTGGTCAAATCATCGATTGAGAACTTGGAGAGATGGTCGTGCCCGCAGGCTCGCGCCATGACCTGCATGAGCTCGACGCTCGCCTCGAAAAAATTCTTCAACTGCAGCGCCGAGCTCTCGATCACCAGGCGCGAGACGAGGTGGGGCTTTTGCGTGGCGATGCCCACCGGGCAGTTGTTGGTGTGACACGCCCGCATGGCGATGCAGCCGATCGCCTGCATGGCCGCGTTGGAGACCGCGACCGCATCGGCGCCGAGCGCCAGCGCCTTGACGAAATCGGCGGGCTTGCGCAGCCCTCCGGTGATGACGAGGGTGACGTCTTTGCGGCCAGTGGCGTCCAAATGCCGTCTGGCGCGGGCAAGCGCCGGGATCGTCGGCACGGAAATATTGTCGCGAAAAATGATGGGCGCCGCGCCCGTTCCCCCGCCGCGTCCATCCAGAATGATATAATCGACGCCTACCTCGAGCGCCGCGTCGATGTCCTTTTCGATGTGCTGGGCCGAGAGCTTGTAGCCGATCGGAATGCCGCCGGTGCGGTCGCGCACCTCGTCGGCGAAGTCGCGAACTTGACTGGGCTCGGTCCAGTCGGGGAAGCGCGGCGGCGATATCGCCGGCTCGCCTTCGCTCAGCCCGCGCACTTGCGCGATCTTGCCCTTGACCTTGGGGCCTGGAAGATGGCCGCCGGTGCCCGTCTTGGCGCCTTGCCCGCCCTTGAAGTGGAACGCTTGAACCTTGGAGAGTTTCTCCCAGTCAAAGCCGAAGCGCGCCGAGGCCAGCTCATAGAAATAGCGCGTGTTGGCCTCTTGCTCTTCGGGCAGCATGCCGCCTTCGCCCGAACAGGTGCCGGTGCCGGCGAGTTCGGCGCCCCTGGCCAGCGCCACTTTGGCGGGTTCCGACAGGGCGCCGAAACTCATGTCCGAGACGAACAGCGGTATTTTCAGTTTCAGCGGCTTTTGCGCGTTGGGGCCGATCGAAACATCGGTGCCCACCGGCTCCTCGTCCAGCATCGGCGGGCGGTGCAGCTGCGCCGTGAGCAGCTGGATGTCGTCCCACAAGGGCAGCTCGTCGCGCGGCACGCCCATGGCGCTGACTTCGCCATGATGACCGGTCTTCGAGAGACCGTCGCGGGCGTATCTCTGGATCAGGCCATTGAGAGGCTCCTCCGGCGTGCCGTGGCCGCTGTCGGCATAAAGCCCCAGATACGCGTCGCGCTGGAAGGGCTGCGGATTCTCCAACGCCCAGGCCCCGATCTCGTCGGCGTCGACCAACACCTCGCCGCCCTCAACCCAGGTGGTGAATTTGCGCAGGGCTTCGCTGTTGGCGTATTCCGAGACGCCCGAATCGAGCCGGTAATCCCAGTTGTGAACGCCGCAAATCAGGTTGTCGCCGTCCACGAAGCCGTCCGACATCAGCGCGCCGCGGTGCAGACAGCGGCCATAGAACACCGAGACCTCGTCATCGAACCGCACCACGACGAGATCGACCTCGCCGACAAGCGCGTATATCGGTTTGCGGTCAGCCAGCTCGTCGTATACCGCCACGGGCGTCTTGTTCATTGTCTCTCCCAACGTGTCTGTCGCAAGCACTATTCGCCCATCGTGGCCAACGGTTTTGCAGATTGAATGACTTTTCTGGTTTCCGGACAGTCGCCCATGGCGCTCACCCGGGCGGCGTACCACTTGGCGGCGGGCATGGCGCTCAGCCCGTGCAACAGGGCGCTGATCCATACCGTGTTCACCGCGAGCATCAGGACGGGCTCGGCCAGTTCATGGTCGATCTGCTCCAGAATGAGCAGCGCGAACAACGCCGTCGCCAGTCCCCGCGGGCCGAACCAGCCGAAAAACAGCCGGGTAATGGGCGAGGCGTCCGTGCCGATAAGCGAGATCCAAATCGCCAGGGGCCGCACGACGAACAGGCTCAAAAAAATGATGGCCAGTGTCGGGCCATCGAGATGGCGCAGGGCATCGGGAACCAGCGCCAGCCCTAACAGGAAGAAGGCGCCCCAGGTCAGCACCAGACCTTCGCTCTCGGTGAACTCGTAGATGAACTTGCAGCGGCCTTCGATGACGTTGCCGAAGCTCAGCCCGGCGACGAAGGCGGCGATAAAGCCGTTGCCGCCGATCAGCGTCGCGGCCAGATACGTCGTTCCAGCCAGCGCCAGCGCGCCGACGCCCTCGAAGGTGTTCGAGGTCAGTCCGTGGTCTTGCGCATACAGCACGATCTTTCCCCCCAGCAGGCCGATCGCGATCCCCACCAGCGGCCCAAAGATCAGCTGCTTGGCGCCGAACATGACCCAATTGGTCTGCTCCGCGTCCATCGCTTCTGCCGCCAGGCTGGCAAACAGCAACACCGCCGGCAGTGCCAGGCCGTCGTTCAGGCCGCTTTCGACCGTGAGCGCCCGCCGGACCCGGTCAGGCACGATCGGGTTCGTCACCACAGCCTGACCGAGCGCGGCGTCCGTCGGCGCCAGAATGGAGGCGACCAGGGCGACCGCCACCAGCGGCCAAGCCGGCAGGAAGGGGAAAGCCGCCAGCGTGCCAAGGGCGATAGCGACCGGAAGACCGATCAGCAGCATTCGCACCGGCCAGACGTGGCGGCTGCGCAAGGCCCGCAGATCGATTTGAGCGGCATCGAGGAAGAGCAGAACGATCAACGCGATTTCCGCCACCAGGTGAAGGCTGGATTCTGCTTGGCCGTGGGGCAGCAAATCGAAGAAGGCGAGCAGAGTGCCCAGCGCCAGAAAGACCATTGGGGCAGTGATCACGGTGCTTGAAAGCCGCCGGGCGACCATGGCGAAGGCGGCCGTGAACGCCGTCAATATCAACAGACCCGCTGTCATCGAAATCAAGCCTGATTCGCGCGCTCGCGCGGTCTATAGGTTTGGTTTGCGCGCCCTCCGATCAAGAGGGCTCTCCGGAAAGTCGATTGTTTGATGCAGGCGGCATCGTCCTGGTTACAGATATTTCGCAGATGAGACCGGCCTGGTTCGACAGTGAGGGCTCTTTGCATAATCTGATATTATACAAGAAACGCTTGGGCAAATTGGCGCTTTGAAAGCTGGAGGCGGACCCTGAACGACACTGCCAGCATCGATAAACTCCGGCAGGGGGATGCCTCTTTCACCGAATCGTTCGTACGTGAGAACGGCGGCTGGATGCTGGCGGTCGCGCGCCGGCTGGTGGGCGACGAAGCACTCGCCCAGGACTGCGTGCAAAGCGCATTCGCGAACATTTTTCGCGGCCTGGAGGGCTTTGAGGGCCGCTCGCGTCTGCGCACCTGGATGCACCGGATCGTGGTCAATCAGGCGCTCATGGCGCTGCGCCAGCAAAAGCGCCGGCAGGAGGTATCCATCGACGACCTGCTGCCCGTGTTTGACGAATATCAATGCCGCCTGCAGGAGCGATGGACAATCAATGAAACGCCGGAGTCCTTGATGCAACAGGCCCAGACCAAAGACGTCGTCGCCTCAAAGATCGCCGCCTTGCCGGAGAATTATCGTATCGTTTTGCTGCTTCGCGACATCGAAGACATGAGTACATCGGACGCGGCGCAAACGCTGGGAATCAACGAAAGCAACGTGAAGGTCAGACTGCATCGGGCAAGGTCGGCCCTGAAAACGTTGCTCGAGCCCCTGTTGCTGGGAGATTTGCCATGAGAGCTTCGATGCAAAAACTGATGCGGCGGTTGCACGGCGCGCTCTTCAAGCTGCCCTTGATGATCGATTGCGACGAATTCGAAGGCTTCATCCTGGCCTATTTGGATGGCGACCTGCCGGCCCGCCAACGGTTCGTTTTCGAAACCCACCTGAAAGTCTGCCGCGAATGCCGGGACTATCTCGCCGCCTACCGCGCCTCCCTTGAGCTGGCGCGCGCGTCCTATCGTGACGCGTCCCATCGGCCGCCTGAAGAGATGCCCGAAGACGTGGTCAAAGCGATCGTCGCGGCCCGCAGCGAGCCCGGCCTCTAGGGTGGCGAACCCGAATCGTTGGTGCCTGGTCGCGTTGACTGGCAGTCCAGTTCAAGGAGACGTCAATGCTATATACCGATATCCCATCGTCCGGTGAGTTGGGTCAGCTCGTCGATGTGCGCGCCGACAAGTGCGCATCGATTTATCTCCCCACGCACGCCGTTACCTCGTCGGTCGACAAGGATGTGATCGGTTACAAGAATCTTGTTCGCGACGCGCTGTCCCAAATGCGGGGCGACAAAGTCGACAAGAGGACAATTGCCGCGCTCGAAGAAGAGCTGAACGGCGTTGCTGAAGACGAGAACCTATGGCCCCATCTTTCGGAGAGCCTGTGTGTCCTTGCAACGCCCGATAGCGTTCGCGCATATCGATTGCCTCTGACGCTCCGGCCCGAGGTCCAAGTGAGCGATCGGTTTCACCTGAAACCCCTGCTAGCCGCCCAATCTCAATCTGGAGGGCACTTTATTCTTGCCCTCTCGCACGGCTCGGTTCGCCTCATAGAAGCGACGTCACACGCGGCAGCGCAAATCAAAGTGCCGAATTTACCCAAGGATATCTCGAAGGCTTTGGGCAAAAACCTGCCGAAGGACAGGGCGCCGGCCGGCCGTATTCAAGGCTCGGAAGGCGACAAAGTGCTTTTTCAGCAATATTGCCGGATTATCGATCGCGCCATTCGACCCGTTCTCATCGGCCGAAAGGAACCGCTCGTTCTCGCCGCGGTTGAATATTTGGCACCCATTTATCGCTCGGTCAGCTCATATAGCCATATCGCCGACGACGTTATTAGCGGCAGTCCAGATCGGCTATCGCCGCAGGACCTTCGCAAGCTGGCGGCGCCAATAATCGCAAAGCTCCGATCAGGTGCGGTCAAACGGATCGAGGAACGCTATCAATCGCTTTTGGGAACGGGGAAGGCGACGGACGATATGGATATCATCGGCTCCGCCGCTATAAGTGGCCTGGTCGACACGCTTATGGTGGATCTCGACCGGTCCATCTACGGCCTATTGAACATGAGCACTGGTGCTGTCACCCATGCCGATGGACCAGGCTCCGACAGCTACGACGTCATCGATAAGGTGGCAATTCTCACCGTTCTCCAAGGCGGAAGCATTCTTCCGCTCGAAAAAGACGATATGCCGACCGAACGCCCCGCCGCGGCAATTTTTCGATATCAACTGTGACTGTTTGAGTTGGGCGATCCGTTTCAACGCCACCTCACTCTTGCCGCACAAACAAATGAGGCAAATGGCGACCCCGGGAGGACTCGAACCTCCGACCCCCAGATTAGGAATTTTGAATTTCAATCTTCCTCAAAGCCTCCCATCATTCCGGTAGGTTCAGAAAAAACAGCTTTATCAGTAGATAAGTGGCATAGCGGTTCCGTGGCATTCTTGTGGTTTCCTTCGACCGTGCTTACTATGTGCTTACCACGAGATATTCAGTAAGCACGCCCAATGCCAACCACACGAATTGAAAAACGCACCGTTGATCGCGCCACACCGGGCGTCCGGGACACCTATGTCTGGGATGAAAAGTTGAAGGGCTTCGGCCTCAAGCTCACACCCGCCGGCAAGAAGGTCTATTTGGTTCAATACCGACTGGGCGGGCGGAAGGGGCGAACGCGCCGCGTGACCATCGGCGAACACGGACGTGTCTTTAAGGACGGCGATACGCTCACACCAGATAAGGCGCGCGGCGAGGCCAAACGCTTGCTGGGCGAGGTAGCTGCTGGACGCGATCCTGCAGATGCGCGCGACAGAGCCCAAGCCGAAAGCACGCTGGGCGAGGTATTAGAGCAATTCTTGAGCGAACACGCCGACACCAAGTTGAAGAACAGCACGGCAGGTGAATATCGTCGGCTGACCCGGCTTTATGTTTTGCCCGCATTCCGTCACCGACGATTGGGCGATGTGAACCGCTCTGATGTGGCGCGCTTCCACCATGGCCTCAAGCACAAGTCCTATCAGGCCAACCGTTCAATTGCTTTGCTCTCTAAATTCTTCAATTGGTGCGAAAAGCACGGACTGAGGCCTGATGGCTCGAACCCTTGCCGCCACGTTGAGAAATATAAGGAGCGCAAACGCGAGCGGTTCCTGAGCGAGCAAGAGCTGGCGAGGCTTGGGGAAGCGCTAAGAGCGGCGGAGCAAAATGGGTCCGCGTCCTTATTGGTAATTGCAGCTATCCGCCTCCTAACGCTGACAGGCGCGCGCCTCAGCGAGATATTGACGCTCCAATGGGGCCATGTGGATTTCGAGCATCAGCAGCTGCGGCTTCCGGACAGCAAGACGGGGCAGAAGAGTATTTATCTCAACGCGCCAGCACTCGAAGTGCTTGCCGCACTACCGAAGCTCGAAGGCAACCCCTTCGTGATTTGCGGTGATAAAGCGGGCAACCATCTGGTCAACTTGCAAAAGCCTTGGCGACGCATTCGCAAGATTGCTGGGCTCGATGATGTGCGTATTCACGACTTACGACATAGCTTCGCCAGCATCGCAGCTGGTGGCGGAATGTCCCTGCCCGTCATTGGGGCCTTGCTGGGTCACTCTCAGCCTCAAACGACGCAACGCTATGCGCATCTAAGCGCTGACCCGCTCAAGGCGGCAAGCGATGTCGTTGGTGAACGTATTGCCGCAGCAATGCTAGCTGGGCAGAAACCCGATCCAGTTGTCCCGCTAAAGCCCGTCAAAAGCAACTAACGGAACAAATCGGCGCACGTCCGCTTTCGGGGGCGAAGCGGACATGTAGCAGGGCCCTGCCGAACGTCCGCTAATGACCCAAAGCGGACATCACCAGCAATTCAGAAAAAGTCATTTCTCACGGAACGCACGCCTGAAGCTTGTGCGTTGGCGGTTAATGTAACAATGCCTTGCTATCAACGTTCACATCCAGCGATTGGCCGCATTGCATTACTGCTGCATCACATGAGAATGTTGCCGCAGAAAGGAAATGCTCATGCTCCGTATCTTGTTACCTAGTTTTCTGGCAACACTCTTGCTAGTTGGCACGCCCGCGAATTCCGAACAGAAACCTGCACCAGTCGAATTGTGGAAATCGCCCTCCTGCGGCTGCTGCAGCGGCTGGAAGAAACATATGCAAAGGGCTGGCCATGAAGTGAACGCCCATAACGTGACGCAGGATGTGCTGTCCAGGATCAAGCGCCAGGCAGGCCTGAGCGAGGACCTACACTCCTGCCATACCGCAAAGATCGGCGCGTATATGATTGAAGGTCATGTGCCGGCGGAAGACATTGCGCGCTTGCTCCTAGAGAGGCCCGATGCGATCGGGCTCGCCGTACCCAATATGCCAATGGGTTCACCGGGCATGGATTTTGGCCCGGAAAAGGAGCCCTACGAAGTTCTACTGGTGAAGAAGGACGGCTCAACGGCGGTCTTCGCCAAGCACTGAAGTGCCATTGCGCACAAACCCGGCCAAGGTCGCCACGGCAAACCGCCATAGGGCCAATGGCGTGAATGAGACGGCAGCCGCACGACCTCAATGCACTCAGTTAAAGAAGAGGTGCTTGACCAATGCGGCGATCACGTCTGCTTTCGAGGGTAAAGCGGACATATAGCAGGGCCCTGCCGAATGTCTGCTAATGACCCAAAGCGGACATTTCTCAAAGTCTTCAAACTGGCTGGAAATCTCGTGATTGTCAGCGGATAAGCCGGTCGATCAGATCACCGTTCGGAACCAAGCAGTGATTTGATTTGCCGAACCAAGCATATCTTTTATCTGCGAAGCGCGAATAACCAAAGTCTCGCAACGCCTTTGGCGAAAACGCCAGCGATCCAATGATTTTCCATGGCCCGCTCAATTTGCTGATAATGCGTAAGACGGCGTCGCTTTTGTCGAGCACCTCGTCACCATCTATCAAGAGAATTGTATCTATTTCTTTCGGGTCGAAGCCATGGCGCTTGAATAATTCCATACCAAAACCGCTTTGTACCGCCACAAAAACAAATCGCCTATCCGGATCATGGGCAACGACCCAATGAACGAAGCGGCTGCAGAACAAACACACTCCGTCGAACACAACAATGCTGCGTTCTCGCTCGGTGGTTCTAATTTCATGCTTACTGGTCAAATCTCGGCAGTATCCATTTGTTGGTTCCAAAAAAAGTGAAAGAAACACTGGCAAGATCGACATTTGGATCTATTAGTGGCCGCGGATCTTTGTAGTTCAACATTACGAGGTTGGAAACATGCACCGCGGGTTTGCGTCCATGTTCGCGCTGCCAATCAACAGCTATTTTGCTTTTGGCGTATTCGTAAATCATGTGCGGTCTTATAGAAAATCTTTTGAGTTGAAAATGGTTGAGATCCTTGAAGTGATTCCAAACAAAGCGCAATTCGCCTCGATCAAAGGCAATTAGTGTATCTGGCAAACCGTGCCATGCCTGTGGCCTAAGCCGCTCGATATCGAGCCAGACAATATAGGAATCATCGCCTGAGAGTTTGCGAAACGCACTATCAACGCGATTTGCCTTAATTTGTGGATCCGACACGATCAGCAGTGTTTTTTTGGATGGCGCTCCGCCTTGGATAGCGAAAGGCGCGATGCGTCGTATGATTGGCACGACAACATCGGCAAAATCGGATGTTTGCAGGTTATCGAGCAGAGTCACCGCGTCTAAAAGATGCTGTGCGCGTTGGTTCCAGACCTGCTCGTTTAGGTCTTCCAACTGGCTATCTATCAGCTTCAAGTCATGGATGATCGACTCGGCTTTTATCAATTCAGTGTCGCGGCTATTGCCGACCGCCAGAATCTGTTCAGCCATCAAGCTCAATGCTTCGCGTAGCGGTATAGCTCGATGGATGTCTGGAACTCGCGAAAATTTCTTTTGCCAAATATCATTGATCTGTTGAATTGCTTGCGCTTGCTGCAGATCCCCATCACCAGGTTGATTGTATATCACCCGGTATCCGTTCAATGGTTCATAGGTCAGGGTCAATCCTTCATGGGTTGCCCAATCAAACCGCTGAGAAACGATCGGAACAAAAATTGCCCTTGGCGCGGATTTGGGCCACTTCGACCAATCCATGCTTGGGCGTCCCTGATTGTCGGTTTTTTGCAGTTCCGGATCCTTTACATAGTAGATGATGTGACCGGCCGTCTTCATGCGGAGCATCATGCGCCAACTGAATTTTTGACCTTCCTCGGTCCAGTTCGCATCGCCCGGTATAATGTAATGTCTGAGCGGAATTAGTGATTGGGTTACCACCCAAAAAACAATGAATGCCCAGGTTGCGTTGGGCAATATTGCAACATCGGTGGGCAGCTTTTTTGATAAGTTTGCTGGTATCCTTTTTGTCTTCCTTCCCATTTTCTCTGGCAAAAGCCGGCTTTTCCAGTGTTTCAGCCGATCCCAAAATTGCACCGGCCAGTCCGGCGACAAAAATATCAACACGATCGCAAAGGCAAGAAACGGAAAGATGCCGATTGGAAATATGAAGTGGTTGTGGAGATTGAATACAAAGGCGCAAACGATGCCGAACCAACGGGTTGGTTCCCATAGCAGCAAAAATCCGACAATAATATCAAACAGCATGGCTCCCCAGGCCAAGAATAGAGCGGCGTGGAGATTGGTGACGAATTCTGGCACAACGCCCAATTGATCGAGCATGATGCGCAATTCTACGCCGGCGGACTGGATAGGAATCCCGCTCAGCCATTCTGAGGTGGTCTTTGACAGGCCCGAAAAAAAGTAGACACAAAAAACCTCGAATCGCAGGATGAACACCGTCCAAAATGGCACCGTAAGTAGTGGAGCAGCCCGGGAATTCTTTTGGGGTTCTGGCTGGCGCCTGGCCGCAAGCCACCCGTCGACCGAAAAACGGCGGTGTGCGGGCATGATAGCCAGTAGAAGGGCAAGTATGCACACCAGGTAATAATGATTGTTGTATTCCGCCTGGTCGCAAAGAAACGTGTAGGTATAGAGCAGAAAAAATACGACTGCAGATATCCTGTACAGGAATCCAATCGCTACGAATAATATCGCAACTGCGGCCGCCACAAATACCAGTGTCATGAAAGGTTCGGGGACCGGTTTGACCCACTCAAATCCATAATAGGGAAAATGAAAGGCCGGTTCGTTGTAAAAAAAATCGATAAAAGTGCGCCCGCCGCTAACCCGGAACTGTTTGAGAATATGCCAAAGAAGAATGACGCCGAAACATATGCGCAATACAGCCAGAGACGCGCCGTCGACGGGCCGGGCTAACTGGGTTTTGATTTGTTCAAGGGAAATATTCAAGACTGCCTCGGTCGAACGACAATGCGCATTGCCATGCAGTATGACAGAATCTGTTAGCTCCGCCCAAACTCCGGCCCGCTGACAATCAAATGTCCGAAGGGCCAAACGCGAGCATTATGATTTAACGGACACGCGGTTTTTTTGGTTTTGTCAGTATTTGCGGCGTGCGCCGATTCCGACGGCACCTCCAATGAGGCCCAGATTCCCATCAAGCATGTTCTCGCCATCGTCGGAATCTTTGCCGGCGGCTACATTCGCCGTAACGATACCTATATTTTGCCAATATTGGGCCTCCGCACTCCCGTTGACAAATAACTCCCATGGCGAGTCCGGGTTAGGTTTAATGATTGTCTCAAGACCGATCTGAATGTCTGTGGAATAGACAGGGGTGCCATCCCGGCTAATTTCTACTAAGTCATCAAAACGAGGGAACGCGGAGGCGTCACGGTCACTTCCAACAAACAAATCTCCATCGCCGAACAACAAGGCGGCAGACGCCCCGGCAAAGCCGTTAACGGACACCCTTGACGTCTCAAACAACGGAACTGTTCCGTGTACGCCGATCATCGGGCCTGCGCCTGTCCAGTCGATTTTCGCCACCGCCCTCTCGCCGGTGAGTACTTGGTCCGTCCATTTGCCATTCCCTTCGAAGTCCACCGCACGAACGCCGGCAATAAAACGCGCGGTGCCGCCTCCGGATATCGGGTTGACATAATCTACCGCCAAATCACCTGCCCGCAGTTCCAATTCACGCTCGGCCAAAATGCCATGACCGTTGTCATCGATTGCGATATCGGGATCGTCAAAAAAGTTCACTTCGACATCTTCAGTGCCAACTGAGTTCGCTGTCTGCTTTTGCTTGAAATGCCAGTACCGCGCAGACCAGCCAAGCCCTTGCTGAGGCATAAATCCGGCGACGTAACGACCGCCTGCACCTATGTCGTTCTGGAAATCGCGGCTTTTACTCGTTTCAGGGGTGTTCAGAATATTTGTATCCTGGATGGCCATCGCGGTGTTGCGGCTGCTGAATGGCCTCAGGAGCAACAGTTCTGCACTGGCGTGCAATCCCCTTGCGGTCCTGTCTGCCGGCGACGGCGGCGGGGTGAAACCTGTGTAAGCACCTGGGGCATTGCCGAGAGTGGGGGCGGCCGACTGGTCGATATAATAATTCTCGTTGCGAGCCGTTGCCTCTTCAATAGACTCTACCTTCACTTGCTGCGAGGCAACCGTGGCCCCTTGTTTGGTCACCTGATTTTGCGTCGTGCTTTGCGCCTTTTTCAGGCTTCGCAGTTCTTTTTCGACGGCTTGCAGCCGGTCCAGCAGCTCCTTGTATGACTGGGCCGATACATCCTCCTCGGCCACAGATCGTTCGATTCCCGCCCCCAGCGTAAGCAGTGCGATTGCGAGTGTAATTATCAACGCCCTGAGAACGTACATATGCCGGTCCCCCGCGTAAAATCCGTGCATTGGCTTACCAGCCAAATCGCCGAATCAATTCCAAAACTATTAAACTGGATTGACTAGAGGGGACGCCCTGGCAACGTACATATGCCGGTCCCCTGCGCAAAATCCGTGCGATGGCTTACCAGCCAATTCGCCGAATCAGTTCTCAAACTATTAAACGGAATTGCAGAGAGGGGGAGTGTATTTAGCGTTCGCTGGATTAAAATCTTGGCAGCTGTTGCATAAACACCACTGTGAATTACGTGGTTAACCGACCTTCGGGATGTGTATTTCTTAGCGGTCGAGCATGCGCGATCGATCGAATCGTCGCAACAGCATTGCTTTCTGAGAGTCTCCGCTCGGCGCTTAGCAGATGCTTTGCGAGGGGTTGGAGAATGTCCGCTTTTGGCTACAAGCGGACGTTCGATAGCCCGCCACATGAGGTCTGCTTTTGGGGGTTAAGCGGAAGTCGAGCGGGCGCCCCCGTTTGCTCCGCTAATGACCCATAGCGGACTCACGCGAGGCTGTTGTTGTGTTGATTTAGATAGGTCTCCTTGCTCCTCGCCCTAAACAGTTAGCGCTTCGATTGGGCCCGTTCTGCCAGCCATTTGATTGCCCGTGTGGATTGGGCACCGAGGCGGCCATCGATAGGTCCGTCATAGGCGCCCTCGCGGCGCAATGCTTCTTGCAGCTCGCGGCGAAACTCCGAGCTGCCGGCGGAGGTATTCGTTGTCATTTCGCGAACCGCGTGATCGTGACCCACTTTGATCGCCCTGACCACCAATTGGGCCGCTCGCACATGATCGCGCCCGACGCCTTGGCCATTGAGATGAAGCACCGCCAAATTGAACGACGCGCTCTCGTAACCACCTTCGATAGCCGACTGATACCAACGCGCCGCCGCGCCGTAGTCGCGCCCAATGCCTGTGCCGTAGTGATAGCTCACTGCCAAATTATACATAGACACGCTATCGCCCGCTTCGGCGGCCTTTTGATACCAATTGGTGGACTGGGCCATGTCACGCGACACGCCTTCGCCATTGCGGTAAAGGTTGCCGACCCAGCGCATAGCCTCGGCGTTGCCCTTCTCGGCCGCCATTCGCCAATAGCGCATCGCCACGGTGAAATTCCGCTTGGCGAGCTTTCCTTCATAGGAAAAATTCGCCACCGACAACATGGCCGCGACGTCGCCGGCCTCGGCGCCTTGTCTGAACAAGTCGAAGCCCTTGGCTTGGTCCTTCTCGACATGATCGCCACTCCAATAAAGTCGGCCCAATTGCGACAGTGACCAGGCGTCGTCGCGATCTGCCGCCTTGCGCAACCAAGCAAGACCCTCTTCGGGATAGGGCTTGCCCAGCCGATCGCCCAGATAGAGCTGGGCGAGGGTGCGCATGCCATACAGGTCGCCGGCCTCGGCAAGCGGTGTCAAGTCAATAATAAAGCCGCCCATGGTGACCGGCACTTTTAGAAAAATGCCGTCGCGCATGACTGTTAAGTCCACGTCGCTTCCGGGTTTTTGACTCGATATTTTTTGCGAAAAATCAGCCATATCGGCAACATCCCGGCTGCCCACCTTGATGATGACATCCGCGCCCTTGAGAGCGGCCCTGTGGGCCGGCGTTTTTTCCTTGATCGAGATGATTTCGACGCCACGCGTAGAGGCCAATTTCAATTCCCGCACCCGCTCGGCTCTGACATCGGCAAATTCGATTCCCAGAAAGCCAATATCCTTGATCGGCGCCGCCGTATTGCTTGGCTTGGGTTCGTTGCCAGCCAGCCCTAACGGGGCACTGACGGGCGCCATGGTGTAGATGGAGATCGCCGCTATGAGCGCCAGCGCCGCCAGTCCGCCGATCACCCAGGCAGATTTATTTGAGGCGGTCAGGGCGGATAGGAATTTGGAGCCCGGCTGTGAGCCCGATGCCGCTTGCTCGGAATCGAGCTCGGCGCCGCACTCGATGCAATAACGGTCGCTTGTGTCCGCCTTGTGCCCGCATTCATGACAGAAATTCGCCATTGCCTTTGATCGCCTAAATCCGATCGGTGGAGCGTGTGGCTGGATGGGCCCCGTCTCCTAATCCAGCTCGCCCATTATTATTCGAAGCGATCGTGACTCACCTCGCCGATTCAATTCAACATCCACAGTCGTTCCGGGAGACGTTTGAGCGACCATTCGGGGCAAATCGCGCATCTTGAAAACGGTCTTGCCGGCAAACTTCGAGATTACGTCGCCGACCTCGACGCCGGCCCGCGCTGCCGGACCGCTGTCTGTCACCGTAGCAACCAGTGCGCCTTGGGCCTTTGACATGCCCCAGTCTTTTGCTTGCTGATCCGTAACGCTTTGAATCTGCACACCAAGCCAACCGCGCCGCACCCGGCCATGCTGCCTCAGCTGATCTATTATCGCAGCGGCCAGGTTGGAGGGAATCGAAAAACTTATGCCGGTTTCATTCTGACGGTCTTTGTCGGCAACCAAGGCTGCGTTCACGCCGATGATTTCGCCGTTCACGTTGAGCAGAGGTCCGCCGAAGTTGTGGGGATGCAAGGTCGTGTCGATTTGAATGAATTGATCGTAGGGACCCACACCAATATTCCTATCGCGGCCCGCCACCATGGCCGAGGCGACCGAACCGCCGAGTCCGAACGGACTGCCGATCGCCACCACCGGATCGCCGATGCGCAGCTTTTCCGAATCGCCGAAGCGCAGCGGCTCGATGCGTTGTTTTGCGTTGATTTTCAGAAGCGCCAGATCCGTCCTCGGATCGCGGCCGACCGTTTTGGCGTCCAAACGTGTTCCATCGGAAAGCGTCACAGTAATCGACGCGGCGTCGGAGATGACGTGATCACAGGTGACGATGAGGCCGTCCTCCGCAATCGCGAATCCCGATCCCTTCACCCGTTTCGTCGCCGGCAGCTTAACATCGGATTGGGACTGATCTTGCGCACCGCCGTCCTGCGCCTTGACGGGCTTATCGGCGTCGATTGAAACCACCGACGCCGAGATCCGTTCGACCATGTCAGGCAGGGACTGGCGGCCGCCCAAAAAAACAAAATACCCGGCCGCCGCGATGGCCGAGAGCAAAACGACCGCAGCGAGGCCGGCCCAAACAGCGGTATTGCTTGCCAGGAACTGAAATCTCGATTGGCCAGACGAGCGCGCAGCCGAGGCGGCCGGCGCGCCGGCATGTAGCCCGGCGCCGCATTCATCGCAGAAGCTGTCGTTTGCCTCGACACGCGAACCGCAGTTTGAACAAAATTCGGCCATCTCGTCAGCCACTCCTCGATACGCTAGCCGAGCACAACACTTTCGCCGCAGCCCGAACAGAACTTTGCGTTTGCCCGCAGTTTGCCGCCGCACTGCGGACAGAATTTAGGTGCGCTTGGCGCAGGCGCTTCGGTTTCATCCTGTTCTGAGCCATGGGCCGCACGCTCGGTTTGGCCCTCCTCCAAGGCCGGCTCAAGTGCTCTGCCAAGCAGTTTCGCAAAATGCGCATCCAAGGCTTCACGTGTCAGGGCTTGGTGATTGATCGATAGGCCATTAGCGGATCCGTTTTCGACCATGCAAAGGTGATTGGCGAGCGCCGTCGGCGCCAAAAAACCGCGATGCAAGACATTCAGACCCTTAGGCGTCGCCTGGGCCCATTCGAAGCCGTTAGCCCCGAACCAGGTTCGAGTGAATTCTTGGCCCATCGCGCGGCCCGCCTCGCCAAACAGCAAGACGGTATCACGTCCGTTTTTTGTCTGCGCCGGAACCAGAAAATCCAGACGCTCCAAAGCCGTCAGGTGGGCGCCGTCCTCGTCGAAACCACTCAAATCCAAGCCGGGCGTCAGGCGTAAAAATGCCGGTAGCAGCCATCGCATGTCACCGCTTTTCAACGCCGAACCCAAGGTTTCGCCAAAGACATCCGGATCGATCGAAGCGCCGGCATGGTTTTCGTGATCGAGCAGATCCGACAGCGAAACACGGCGAAAACAATCGATCGAATGGGCGACGTAAACGAACGCCTCAAGACTGAGTGGAGGGGGCATGTAGTTTGGAATTGGCTCGGCGGCACCTGACGCGTTCAAGTTGAGCCAGAATGCCAGATAGCGCCACGGCGTCTCGAACAGCTGAACCAAGTAACTGCCTTCGAAAGAAGGACTTATCAGCGCCACGACCTCTGGGTCTAAGGATGGAGCAAGACAGGCGGTGGAGGGCACAAACGGCTGGGATCCGCCACCCATTCTAGTGTTCAGTACGATCTGCGGATTGGCCAGGATTGAAAGCGCCCGCGCGGTGTTTTCATCAGCGGCGACCGCCTTGAGCGCCTTGGTCGCCTTTTTGGCCTTGGTCTTGCGCTGCTCCAACAAGAAGGCCAGGGGCGAGTGCGGATCCCATTTGAGTTTCAGCAAATCGGCGCAAAGCGGTTTGAGATCACTCGCGTTGATTTGCAAGACAAATGACCCATTTTGGTGTTGCGATGCCTGTGCCATGGCCCAGTTCCTCAAGCGGCTTGCGCGTCCTTTGGGTGCGCGTCCGCGTCAATTAGCGAATTCCACGTCGCGCCATCGAGCAGTCCGACCGGATAGCGATGTCCCGGCAAGTCGAGATAGGGGCAATGGCGCAACGTGGCGCGCAGCGTCAACACTGTGTCGCCGGGCGCGATCCAAAGCAAGCGGCCGGTCTCGATATAGAAGTTCAGATCGAAATCGAAATCGATCCAATAGTCCGGGACGAACATCCGGTAGCCCTCGCCATCAGCGGTTTCGGCCAGGTAATGATCGACCCCCCAGCGGTTGATGCGTGCCAGATCGTAGGGCGTATCCTGTGCGAAATAGACCACTGCATAGGCCTTGTGCTTGCCGATCGGGATGGACGAGACAACTGCCTTTATCGCAGGATCGGTGAGAAGTCGGGGCACCACATAGGGCGCGCCCGGACCCGGCATGCAGACGAAGTCTGTCTTGGGCGGCGTCTTGCCAAAATCAACGGCGCCAGTGATGGCGAAAACGCTGGCGGGCAACTCGTCGACCGGCCGCACCGGCACGTCCCGGTTCCACCAGGGTCCGTCGAGACCCAAATTATCGATCGCCAGCCGCACGACTTCGCCGCTGAAGGGGCAGCGCGACAAGGCAATACGGGGCAACGCCTTTTCGTAGGCTTCCGCGCATTCGCGGTAGCGCTTTTGAGCCTTTGTATAACGCGCATCGACGTCCGCCCTTGCAGATGCCGCCGGCGCGCCGTCAACTGACGCGGCCACCACTGCTTTGTAGGCTGCGTTCAGGGTGCGGATCATCGAGCGGCGCTTGGCGGCGCTGAAGGGTTGTTCTTTCTTGGTCATTTCAACGGTTCCATCGCGTCTGCGGCGTTATGGGCCGGGCGGAACCCGGCGCAGCTTGGCTGCTGGATCGCTCATGGTCTCGAGTTCGCCCAGGATTCGCGACCGCGTGCTGGGGCCGACCTGGCCGCCAGCCCGGTCCCAGATTTGCCATTCGCCGGGCTCTTTGAAGATTTTGGCGCCGTGCCTTTGCGCCACCGGGCCATAGCGTCCCTGTGAGACCTCGCCCCTGATCAAACTCTCGATTTCCGGCGACAGCGCTTCGCCGCCGGCGTCGGTGACGCGCAAGCGCCCCGGCCCGCGTGCGATATTGACCCCATGCCGGTCAGCGATCGGCCGCAGCAGGTTTCGTTCGACCAGGGGATTGGTTCGGTCGCCGACATAGACCTTGGCGACGGGATTGGGCCGCATGCCAGGTCCGGTGGCTTCGCGACCGACATAGGTCGAAAGCGGTTCGCCGCCAGGTCCCGGCCCGTGGCCACCACGAATTTTGCCGTCGATGCCTCGGCTGATATCGAATTTCGATGCGCCGCCGCCGGCCTGCGGCGCCCGGCTGAGCTTGGTGTAGTCCCATCCCATATGATTGGGATGCTGGAACTGGCCGGTCCGCCTGCCGATCAGCTGCCTGTTGACATGGTCGACCGTCGCCTTGGGCAAGGTTTCGCCGTGTATGCCACGCACGTCCCAAAGATCGGCGTCGCCGGTGATGGGTTTGCCGGTCTTTACGTCGATCACCAGCCCGTCCTTGACGCGCATCGTCGCCTTGTTCTTTGCGATCCACCGTTGCTGATTGACGAATTCCTCCGCCCGCGTCGCCTGCCGCGCCAGAGCGGCTTCGCGAATTTCCTTGGTCACGACTGTGGCGCCGCCGAACTCATCGACGAGCTGCGGCGGGATCGGTGAACCGACGGGCGGTGGCGCGTGCGGATTGAAATGGCCGACCAGCGCCATATTGTCGGGATCGGCGCCGATTAAGGCATCAAGCGGGGCGATGGTCTTGTTCTTGACAAGCTCGCCCTTGGCAACCGCGCCGCCAGATTCGAGCAAGTCGCGCGCCCGCGCCGTAGTCGGTCGGCCCATGACTTGAACGCCATTTTGGTCGGCCACCATCTGGATATGCTTATCGGTCGCCCCGGTGTAACCGGCCGTGTCCGCAGCGGCGCCCTCGACAACGAGATAATCGTCGGCGGCACCAGGCGATACCGTTGAACCGGTTTTACCGCCTCGGGTTCGCAGATAATCGTCGTAATTGGGATCGATATGAGGTGGCGTGCTGCCCGCGGCCTGACCCGTCTCATCGAGCGCAGATCCGGCGCCAAGCGCGCCGCCCTCATCGGCGTGACCAACGGCCCCGCCCGCGGCCCGTCCGGTCTCATCGAGCGCACCACCCGCGCCCGCTGCCGCGCGCCCGGTCTCATCGAGCGAACCGGCCGCACCCGCTGCCGCGCGCCCGGTCTCATCAAGCGCACCACCCGCACCCGCGACCGCGCGCCCGGTCTCGTCGAGTGAGCCGCCCGCAGCGGCTGCAGCCCGACCAGTTTCGTCGAGCGAACCGGCCGCTGCCGCTGCAACCCGCCCTGTCTCGTCGAGCGAACCCGCCACGCCCGCGCCGCCGCCTCCAGCCGCCGCCGTTCGCGCCGTCGCCCCTACCACTTCTTCACCTGCGCCCGCTGCGACACGTACCATGTCGTCGCCCAGACCGCCCGTCACAGTGCCCATCACTCTGGTGGCACCGCTTTTGAGGACTTGCCCCGCGGCGCGCGCACCGGTGGCGGTGCCATAAATGCCGAGCACGCCGAAAACGTAGTTGCCGCCACGCTCGATCAACGACCTGTTGGGATCCATCGAGTTTTCGATATTTTCAATGCCGGTCAAAATCTTGATGCCGTCGATCACCTTGTCGGGATCGCTCAACGTGTCCTTGACCCAGCCCGCGCCTTTGGTGACGTTGCTTTCGATGTCGTCCCAGGTGCCGACCATGGTATCGCCGATGATTTCACCAGCGTTGCTTTGGACGATGGGATCGTCCCAGGCCTCCTTGGCGGCTTTCGCGGCATCGATCGTGGCTTCGCCTGCGCGTTCACCGATTTTGATGCTGTCGCTTATAGAACCGCCCAGTGTCTCGATCAAAATACGGGGATCATGCAGGTCGGTATTAAGGTCATCGAGCCACTTGCCCGTTTCCCAAATCTCCTTGGCGCTCCCCTTCACGGTCTCCCATGGCAACTTCGGAATGAGCCAAGGATCATTGTAAAGATCGGTGCCAAGGTTCTTGGCTTCGGTCCATGCCCCGCTCACGGCCCCCGACATCCTGTTCCAGACGCCTTCGACAAAGCTTGGTTTTGGCTCCTCCGCTGGCGCCTCGGCAGCAGGAGGCGGCGGCTCCGGTTCGGCCGCTGGCGGTGGTTGCGGGGGTTCTGGTGACGGCGCTACGGCGGCGACCCCGCCTGATGATGTCGATTGCGCCGCACCGGTGCCGATCGCGCCGCTGATTTCGCTGGCTGCCGCCTCGCCGCTCGCCTGCACGGCACCGGCGATGGCCGCGGCGATTGCTTGCGCCACACTGGCAGCGACGCCGGCGGCGATCAGAACGGCGGCGATTGCCGCGCTCGCTCCTGCGGCGTCTCCCGGATTGAGGGCGATGCTCGAGCCAGTTTCCGATTCGGCGTCATCGTCTTCGCCGAATGTCTCTTCATCGCTCTCAGCCGTTTCTCCCCGGTCGAACGGCGGTGGGCTCTCCACGACCGCCGGCTCCTCGGGTTTATACTGCTCGGGATCAAAAGCGATATGAAATGCCGCCACCACCGCAGCCGCGGAACCGACCACGCCTGCGGCGGCGCCTGCTGCGGCAAATCCATCATCCTCATCGATCACATAGCGCAGACTGGCTGAAATCAGATAATTCTCTTTTGCGGCGGCGGCCACGCCACGAATGACAAGGGGCTTGTTCGAGACTTGAAACCCGTTGGCCACAACCGGCACGCCCATGACATTGGTCAGTTTGCCGCGAACCACGCTGGCGGGGTTTGCCGCAGCGACCGAGTCGAAACGTCGCAAGGTGACGACAATGGTCGGATGCTCGGATTCGCCTGGATAGCTCGCCGTGTAAGACACCGTGGCTTTGTCGCGCGATACGTCGCTGAAGCGGGATGAACTCAGTTGAATCTGACCCCCGCCGATCGATCTGACTGCGGGATCCACGTCGCGCAATATTTCAATCGCCTTGGGCGGGTCTTGTTCGGAATTCGACTGGGCGAGCGCTGCTGAATCGAGCCCGGTCAATGTGGCCGAGACCATGGCGAGCACAATGGCGGCGACGCTCGCGGCAAAGCGCGAACGTTTCAACAGGATGATGATCGAAACCGCCGCCAGCATGGCGGTCGAAAAGGCGCCCGTGACGAGCCCGGCGCGCACGGCAAGCACGTTGACGGCCGTAAAGGCCATGAGCTGCGTCATGCCGTAAGCCACGGCCCAAATAACGAGATAGGCGAGCGTGCGGCGGGCGAAGAGTTGGCCCTTTTCTTCGAAAATTTCATGCGCCTGGCCGCGGAACCAGCCCACGGCTGCGCCGAGCACCACCGCCCCCAAGACCAGGGCACCGCTCAGATTTGCGCTTGCGAACAACTCGAGCTGAATCCAATAACAAATCGCGGCCGCCAGCGGCGGCAACAGGCAGCTCACCGGCCCCAGCCGCCAGGGCTTCTGGTAGGTCCAGGCGACCATGCCGAAAGATCCAGCAAACAGCCACAGCATGCCGGGCGCCAAATATCCCATATTCATCAGCGCCAAACCGGGGATGAGCACCGCCGCGGACATCGCCAGGGATTTGCCGAGTCCCTTGGCTAGCGCCATCAGGACCTGGGGTTGGCTGAGAATCGCCATGCGTTGTCGGAATCGGTCAACCAGCGTGCCGGCGGCGGGCTGGGGTCGCGGCGGCGTGGCCTTGGCCGCGGGTTGCGGTGCGGAGGCCTGCACGCCCGGCGTTTTTGCCGAGTCACGGGGCACGGCATTTCCGCAACTGCTGCAGTGCTTGGCGCCGGCCCGCAATTTGTTTCCGCATTTTACGCAATAGCTCATCTGTGCGCTCCTTTGACACGCGACACAGACCAACCTTCATCGTAGGTCGAAGGCGGACGGCGTGCAACGTAGGCACCTCATTGCTTGGCGTTTTTTATATGTCGTGGCCACAACCCAAAAGGTTCATTGCCGATCAAATGCGATTGTTGCTGGCGAAGCGCCGGGGTGCGCAAAAGGGCTGCAGCGTGTGCGTTGCCGCAATCGCACAAATGGTTGGCTTCTTGCCCTGCCGGCTCTGCTAGAATTGGGATTAGGAGCAGCCAATGGCGCAAGTCTGTAGCAATTGTGGTTCGCGCGCCCAGACCGGGGACCGGTTCTGCGACGAGTGCGGCGCCACGCTCGAACACATCGACAATTCAGCGCCTGGCCCTGCTGCACCCACAATTTCTAAAGATGGGAAGATCGATCGCTCGGGCCTGCTTTGGCTCGGCGCCGGGCTCGGCGCACTCGTTCTGGGTGCGGTTGCTTTGTTTTACTGGACGCCAACAACGGTCCCGCCGAATCCGCAACGCCAGTCGCAAGTCGACGAGATGCTGAGGGCGCGTCTGGTGGGCAAAGTCTATGAAGGCGGGCTCGATATCCAGGGTTGGGAGGATTTTGGCGGCGGGCTGATCATCGAGCCCATCTGGTACAGCCAGTATCAACGCAAGGACGGCACCTCTCTCGTGCTCGCCAACGTGGCGCAGGGGCTGCGCCCGGGTGCCATGCAAACGACGTCTCGCATCGCCGATATCCTGCTGATTCCGGCGCTCCCCAAGGGGCAGGAAATCTCCTACTTTTGCCGCGTGAGCGGCCAAGGCACGACGCGCGCCATCGTCGCAGTTATCCAGCCCAATTACGACAATGAAGTGGAGTGGTGGAAGGACGTGCGCCAAGCCTGGACGATTTCTCTGACAAGCGGTCAGGTGACATCCATTGATCCCAAAGGTCTCGAATGCGTCAATGAGGGATGGGGACTGTGAGTGAATTTGCCACCAAACGATACAATGTCCGCTTCTGGCTAGAAGCGGACCTTGATTGCCGGTCCCCAGTACGTCCGCTTTCGGGGGTAAAGCAGACATCCCCTGCTGCCTTGGCGGTCTTAGCCAAGCCATAAGCTTCCCCACAGATCCTCCACCAATTACAATGTCCTCTATCGAATCATTGGAGGCATAGATGCCCTACTGTCCGACAGGGCGGCCACCCGGTCGCCCTAGAAAGAAAGCGTACGAAGGCAAAATCGGCGACCGCCCAAACTTAAGTCAGCAGAAGTGGGTTGCGCTGACTGCAGAATTGCGGCTTGCACAGGACTCGGACCACGAACCTTGGCCCTCGTTTGCTTCGCTACGAAGCGTCGCTCGATATGCAGGTGTTTCCCATCAAACGATTTGGAAGTGGCGGAAGGACCCAGCCTATCGTCAAGGATTTATGTGGCTTGCCGCGCATGAAGTGAATGAGGCCTTTGAATCGAAGCCCACGTCAAAACCCTTGGACAACTTCATTGGGTCCAAGCGTTCCAATCTGGCCAACCTTCACTTGGAAATACATAGGACTTGGAAAGGCCCCTTGGATTGCATGGCCTGCGGAGAAACTATCGAACAGCCAGAGGCGTATTTTCAACACATCAAGAAACACCTGACGGCCCCCGAACAAAAAGACAGGTTTGTTTGGGTCGGCGACGACTTGATTGGTTGGTTCGACGATAAAAAAACCCGCCAAGTTGGGCTACTGTCACCGTTCGGTAGGGGTTTTGGTTGACACGTTTCTACTGAATATGGCGACCCCGGGAGGACTCGAACCTCCGACCCCCAGATTAGGAATCTGGTGCTCTATCCGGCTGAGCTACGGGGCCGCGATTTCGAGAATTTGATACACGATTGACGAAGCCGCGGCCACCGCTAGGCTTGAGGCCATGCGTCTCTTCGCCGCCACGCTTGGTCTCATGATGGCCGCGCCGTCCCTCGCGGCCGCGGCCCAATGCGATCTGCCCTTGGGGCACCGCGCCGGCGTCGCCCGCGTGCTC
>Ga0315336_1001905_pt1 | contig 35541 bp, 24 predicted proteins | sample ASW5metaG_FD_204512 | JGI IMG/M metagenome (GOLD analysis project Ga0315336, IMG submission 204512) | Ammonia-oxidizing marine archaeal communities from Monterey Bay, California, United States - ASW #5 | ecosystem: Environmental > Aquatic > Marine > Intertidal zone | place: USA: California... | reverse complement strand
CTTGCGGTCGAACTCCAGCGCCAATCGCGGCAGTTCAGCCACTTCGGTTTCGTCGACTTCGTGCGCGTGTGGAGTGGTTTTTTCAATCCGCCCTTTCGCCACGATGCCACCGAATTCGTCATTCAATCGTTCCACAAACGACTCGCTCGGGTCGGCCCGCAGTCTCAGAATCAGCCGGTCCCGTACATAACGCATACTGTCAAACACGCGATAGAATTTCAGAATTTCGTCGACCGCGACCTGCGGACAATCCGTGACTCGAAACAGTGCCAGATCCTCGGGCGAGATCATGCCTCCATCCAACAGATTCCTGTGGATGAACTCCACCCAATCTGTCCAGTAGGTGCCCTGAGGTGCATCCAGCAGCACAACCGGCATCAAGTCCCGCTTGCCGGTCTGGATCAGTGTCAACGTTTCGAATCCCTCGTCCTGAGTGCCAAATCCGCCGGGACACAACACCACGGCATGGACTTCTTTGACAAACAGCAGCTTGCGGGTGAAGAAGTACTTCAAATTGACAAGTTTTTCGTCATCGGAAATGACGGGATTGGCCGCCTGTTCAAAGGGCAGGATGATGTTGACGCCCATCGACATTTCCCGGCCCGCGCCCACATGGGCGGCCTCCATCACACCACCACCGGCACCAGTCACCACCATCCATCCGGCATCGGCCATCAAGCGTCCCAACTCAACCGACTGCAGGTACGCCGGATGGTCCGCTGGCGTCCGCGCTGATCCGAAGACGGTCACCTTGTGGTGTCTTCGATAGGGAGTGAATACCTTGAACGCATAACGCAATTCGCGCAATGCGCGACTCAAGATTTTCAAATCGCCACGAGTCGCACGGTCGCGAGCCAGCTTATCGACCGTCTGTTTCATCTGCGCGATCAGGTCGCGGCGATGTGAGACAATCAGACCTTCGTTGACCAGTTCTTTCTGCCGCGGTGTCGAGTCTTCCCCAACGGACCTGTCGGGCTGAGTCATTGCAGACTTCCTTTAAAATCATCCGCCTGACGACTCAACTCGCCACAGCATCCAGTGCGTCTTCCTTGGTGTCGTAAATCGCCCATAGTGTGTCCAACGCCGTGATCCGTAACAATTCCGATGCCAACTTGCTCGCGCCACACAAGACCAATTCGCCGCCACGGCTACGAACATATTTGTGGCACCTCAGCAGCAGCGCGAGAAACACGGAACCGAAGTAGCTGACGGAACTCAGGTCCACCACCACCATCGGCACTTCTTGCTCATTCAACGGCGCCATCACAATTTCCGCGGCCTGCTCAATCAAATCCCAACTCATGGTCTCGACATTGTGTGCGGGCGTGATCAACACGGTGTTCCCATGCCATGCCAATTCAAAGTCGTCTTGAAACTCGCTCATTTTGAACTTCCGAAAGAATGGACCGTTGCGATTAACTATCCCACACCCGACGTGATTCGTTCAATATCGGACGCTGGTGGCTCTCGTCAAGCCATCGCCGCCACACATCCGATTTCTTTTTCTGGTTTATCATCAACTTCAGCCCCTGAGGCTGCTCGTTTTCAGGAACCAGCATCACCAGACTCTGCAACACGGCGCTGCGAATCTGCTGCTGTGGTTCCACTTCCAGCAGTTCGATCAGGTGCGGCACATACACAGCAGACTGACCAGATTCTCCGATAGCCCGTACGGCTCTCAGGCGGTCATCGATGCGGTGAGCGCGAGTCAACAGCATCAGTTCCTGAGTCGCCGGGCGATCACCCAGGCGGCTCATGCTCAGCGCCACCGCAAAACGGAGTTCCCCGGTAGCCTGATCGTACAGTGTTCGCAGCCCGCGATGCACATCAATTCCGCCCCGACCGTGAATATCTTCCAGCAACACCGGATGGCCGCAACGTCCCGCCGCCCGCACAGCCGCCAATTGCACGTGTGCATCGGCGTCTTCGAGCAGAGGATGCAGCCACACGGCGTGAATCCACTGTCCGTGAGTGGTAACGAACCGTTCAGCGTGTTGGCTGACCCACGCGCACCCCATCCGCCTCAGCGACGCCGATGGCTGATTCAGCATCAACTGCACAATCCTCTGGGATCCTTCCCTGTCAGGCTGGCTGTCCACCACATCATGCACGTGATTCCAGACTTGGCGATCCTGCTCGCGACGCATCAGTTCCAGCAGGCGTTCCAACATCAGAGGACTCAGAGAATACCGCCGCGACTGCCCCAGCAAATCCGCGGCGAATCGCCGACGTTGACCCACGTGCTGGGCAGCCTGCCAGTCCGCCAGTGTGGCATACACCGGGTGCAGATGCGGCAACGCCTGTTGGAACAAAATCTCGGCGCGGGGATCGGGCCAGGAAATGGCTGACTCGATCAAAGGCACGTCGCTGATCGCGAGCTGCCGCATGCGTTCCAAAGCCACATGTTGCTGGTTCTGGTCACCCGACGCGGAGGACAAAACCATGTCAACGCGGCGGCGAACCTCATCCCGGTGCTGCGCGTCGCCTCGCTGCGAGCTGTGTAGTCCTTCTTTGAGGATCATCTCCAACACGACTGGCCGCAGTTGCAGTGTTTTGGCCGCCGCTCGAGCCGCTTCCCGGCGGTGCTCCAATGGTTTGTTGATGGGAAACGGAAACGGTCGTCCCAATCGGCCGGTGATGGCGTGCCAGCAGGCTTTTCGCGCCCGAAACTGACTTTCCTGCAATCCATGAAACAACAACGACAGCGCCAGATGATCCGGAACATCCGACAGCACATCGACGGCCGCCTGCTGCACCAGGCTGTGATCATCAGTCAGCGCGCGGCGGATCTGCAAGAGAACCCGTGGACTGGGATCGGAGCCGAGACCGGACACCGCTGCCGCGCGGACTTCAGCCGCCTCGTCATCCAGAAACGGCTCCAGTGATGCAGTCCCCCAGCGGGAAAGCGAACGCACAGCCTCGGCGCGCATCCGAATGCTGTTGGACTCGGTCTGCCGCAGCAAGACGTGTCGAGCGTCATCGGTCCCCAGGAATCCCAGGCTGACAATCGCCGCATGTCGCACGTCGGGTCGCAGATCCAGCAACTGGTCTTCCAGTGTCTCCAGAGCTCCCGGCAAGCGCACCAGCGCGATCCACAGGCCAAACAGACTCTTGATCTCGGCGTCATCTTCCCATTGACAGTCCCAGATGGACTCGGGCCACAGCTGCGCGGAATTCAGTGACTGCTCTCCGGACTCCGCGGCCTGCCCCGATCTCCGTGCCGTGTCGGGGTACACATTCCACAACGCATGCATGACGCAGCCTCGCAAGGCGGCGATCCGCAGTTCTGGATTCCCCACTCCAACGTTACCGCCGGACACCCCAAGAGACTCGGGAAGTCGCGGTACCAGGTCGGGTGAAATGCAGCGCGACAAACCCAGGTAGAATTCGGCAGTGACCAGAGTAGGCAATCGACCATGCCGCAACACGCGGGCAGGCTCCAGCAGCCGGTCTTGCGCGTCTCCCGGTTCGTGAGACAGCATGCGACACCAGGCTTCAGCCGCCGCGGCCCGCATCGCGGGAGAAACGATCATCCGCCCGGGCCGACGATCTGTCTGGCCAGCCGTTTTATCAGACGCAGAGCGTTCCACCCAATAGCTCGGCGGGGCCGGCCCACTCAACTTGAGTAACACACCGCGCGCTGCAGCCGCCGTCGACGGGTTGCGTTGCGCCCAGATAATGGCCGCATTGTAACCCACCAGGTCATGGCGTCGGGACAATTTCCGCAACGTGGCATCCAAGGCGCGATCGCCCAACATCCGTTGCTGGTCATCCAGCCAACGATGCACGTCTCCTGCCCCCAGTCGCCATCGCAAACCGGGTAGAGTCGACTGTGATCCCGTTCGTCGGTCCCAGGCCGACACCACCGACCACTTCGGATTCGCGTTCCAGGTATCGTGCTTCAGCACCCGCACCAAACCGTCTCGAAATTCGAGCGCCCCACCCGGCGGTTCTTCTTCCGGGACCAGCGACGGCTGAACGGCAGGTACATCCGAACGCAGTCGGACGAACGTCCCGAAGTCGACCAGGCGACAACCGACGGCCGAACACACGGCAAGCAGCAAAACCGAGGTCAGGTGTGATGGACCACGCATCGCGAACTTCCGGCATGCCAAAGTCAGACGCGCCCCGCGGAACGGACGTGCCTGGAGCGACGAACGCGCGTACAGCGAACGCCGCTCTGATCGAACAGGCTGCGCAAATTTGGTGATTGAGAACACAAGGTTCAGGGGAGGGGAGCACAGACTTAGCAGGTCTGGCCCGGCACGGGAAGATCAGTCCTAGAATACGATCTCCAACGTCTGCTTCTCCTTGAGAATCTTGGACTCAATGTGAATCGTATCCCGCACAAGATTCTCGGCACCAGGGATAAAAATGCTCAATTCCACCACGTGATTGCGGACCGGCAACAGTTCGTTGCGGCGGGCAATCACCAGCTTGCCGCGACGAATCGTCCGTGTATTGGCCGGTTTTTCGTCGTCAATCGGCAATTTCTGTTGATAGCGGTCCGTGCCAACCACGCGTCCATCCAGATCCGAAATTCGATAGCGTTTCAGGTGCGCGGGCAGTTTGACTTGAATCACGATGCGATACTGTTGCCCAGGCACGGGATCTTCCGGAACCGTCCACGCTGTGAAACTCCCCCGCGTGACGGCCTTGCCACCCTTGGGCATGCGCAGCTCGAAATCGCCGATGCCGCGTCCCGTACGGCCCGATGGAATCAACTCGGATACCGACAGGTTTTCGGGTGGCGGCTCGTCGGATGCCTGTTGCACTTCGATGGCGGTGTCCGGAATCTCCTGGTCAAACATCCCGGCGTCGCCGGGGCCGTCGTCGTCCTCGAACACCGCATTGATGCCTCCGATGTCCTCGGAGTGATGAGGCAAAACAATGGCCAGCAGCAGCAGCAACACGGACGCGTGCAGTAGCAGCGACGTATACCAGGAATGAGCCGATGCGGACCACAGCGTCTCGGCCAGCCGTCGCGTCCGACTCTGTTCCGACTGGGGCGGGAGTTCCGCTTTGACTCGAATCCGTGGACCACGAGAACGTGACTCAGTCTGAGGCCTCGAGTCAGCTGCTGAAGATGAGCTGGGATGCACCGCCGCGGCACCGGCTTCCCGACGGCCACGGAACCAGGCGGGCGCCGTGACGGCCGTGTCGGCTCGCGGATCAGCAGCACGGGAATGCTGCCCTTCATCAGCGGATTCGTCGAGAAAACTTGAGTTCATCCCGCAAACCACCTCGCGATATCGCGAACAGATTCGACAGCAGCCACATCCATTGTACAGTTCCCATTGGCCGATGCCCAACGGAAACGCGCCCAGTAGCTCCCGCGCCACCATGCCTTCGGCGCCACCAAGGGTTCCAGACCAACAGCAGCTCACACCAAAGGCGAATCCGTGTCGACTGCGGGCTGAACGCGTGACGATTTCGGTGGGACGCAGGCGCACCGCGGGGGGTTCCACGACGGGCCTTCAGGAACGCAACGGACCTGGCCGACCACCACGCGCCCACTTGAATATCGACTGTTCGCTGTTGGCACGCAATGGCGGATCAGGGAAAATCACCCACTCAGGGGCTGATTTACGGCGGCGGTATCGGCCGTGACGAGGTCCGCCAACCGACGTCCGGTGGTTGACAGGGGGCGTGTGGCCAGCAAATGCACCGGCACCCATTCGGTGTCGGCGGTCGTTTGCATCGTGGAATCGGCATGGCTTTCCACCGGGTCAGCGGCAAAGCAAAGCAATCGAATGCGGTAGCGAGTCACGGTGTGTTTCCACTCGGCCCGCAATGTGTGAACCTGTGTTTCCATTTGGAACCGTTCCACTAACTGTTCTTGCAAAAACCGCTGAATCTGGTTGACGACCGGTACGGAAAGCCGTTGAGCGACCAGGTCGGGAAATGCTTCGGTGAGTGCAATGCGGGGAAAATCCCATAAGCCGGCCCAGCGTTCCTGTGGCCCGCACGCGCGCAAGAACACACGCTGATTGTTGCGCACAACAATCGCGGCTTCGACCAGGGGCGTAATTGGAGGACGGTCTGGAACCAGCGGGACGATCGCTTGCAGTCCATCGGCGAAGGCCTGACAACAGGATTTCACGGGGCAATGTTCGCAATCCGGCTGCTGTGGACGGCAGATCGAGTGCCCCAGATCCATCAGTGCCTGGTTGAACCGGCCAACGTTTTTCGCCGGCAGTATCCGTTCGGCGAACGACCACAGGTTCCGCTGAGCACGAGCCAATCGCAGATCATCACGCAGGCCGATCAATCGCGCGTACAATCGACGAGTATTGGCTTCGACAATGGGCGCGCGGGCATCAAATGCAAAGCTGGCGATCGCTCCCGCCGAATAGGGACCAACCCCCGGAAGGCTGCGCAAGGCGGCCACATCCTGAGGCAACTGGCCGCCGAATTCGTCGACGATCATCCGCGCCGCACGATGCAGATTGCGAGCACGGCTGTAATATCCCAGCCCTTCCCAGTGTTTCAACACCTCCTGTTCGTCGGCATCCGCCAACTCCTGCACCGACCCAAATCGTCCCAGAAATCGCTCGTAGTAGGGTTGCACAGCAGCCACCGTCGTCTGTTGCAACATGATCTCGCTGATCCAGATTTCATACGGACTCCGCGTCCTCCGCCAGGGCAAATCGCGTCCCTCTTCGGCGTACCATCGCAACACTCCCCGCTGGAAGCGACGCAACCGATTGGCATCCGCCCATTCCAAAACTTCCATCCGCAGCCTCGCTCGCCTCTCACAAAACAGTCCACCCCATCCGACTCAAGCGCCGACTGCCAGAAAACGCGACATCAACTCATGCCCCTGCAGCACCCGGAGACCAGTGGACGACGCCGACACCTCGTCATAGGTGACCGCCCGACCACCGGTTGCAGGAGCGGCTTGATCCAGTCCGCTGCCGCACATCGCAAACGGACAAAAACCGTGACTGTGCGTTTTGGTTCTCAAGAATGTCGGATGATCCGGACAAATCAGCAAGCGATACGCACCTTGCGATCTGAGATGATCATGCAACGGCCCCACGATATCGCGGTCGATACATTCCACAGCAGTCAGCTTGGCCTGCGCATCGCCCTCGTGCGAGGCTTCGTCGGTCGCCTCGACATGCACGACGACCAGATCGGCATCGTCCAATGCATCGATGGCGTACCGAGCTTTGGCTTTGTAGTCGGTGTCCAGATAGCCAGTGGCACCAGGCACATCGACGACTTTCCAGCCCAGTAACGTGCCGAGTCCACGCAGCAAATCGACGGCCGTGATGACAGCCCCCCGCAAACCGAATTTGTGACTGAAGCTCTCCAACGCCGGTGCCTGTCCCTGTCCCCAGAGCCAGATACTCGTCGCCGGACGGCGACCGTCCTGTGACCGTGACTCCGGGACACCCGCCTCACGAAACAAGTGTTCTGAGCGTCGCATCAGACCGTTGAGTTGGCTGGCCCCGGCTCCTGTGGGACGCTGAACCAGCTGATCCGTCAAGTCGTGTGGCGGCACCGTCGATGTGGAACGATCGAAGGGACCGACTCCACCACGCGTCCTGTAGATTGCGAGATTTCGATAGCTGACGCCGTTGTGGATCTCCCATTGCGTATCATCGGGCAAATCACGCTGAACAAGATTCAGCAGTTGGACAGCGGCCTGGTCGGGGATTTGATCCGCAGTGAAACTGAGCATCACTTCGTCCTGAATCGTCACCAGATTGCAGCGGACAGCCCAATCCTGTGACTCCAATGCAATTCCCAGTGCCGCGGCTTCCAGCGGGGCTCGACCGGTGTGGTACTCAAGCGGGTCATAGCCAAACAGGCTCATCGTGCCCACATCGCTTCCGGGAGCCATGGATTCCGGTACGTTGCGGGTCAGCCCCAGAACACCTTGAGTCGCAACCCGATCCATCTGCGGAATCTCGGCCGCCTGCAACGGTGTCAGCCCCTGCAAAGCGGCCTGCGGCTCGTCGGCAACACCATCGGGAATGACGAGTGCAAACTTCATTGCCTGTTGTCCTCGCAGAGAATCGCGAAGCGGCACATCCATGGCGTTTTGCTGGGAATCTGCTGCGGCTGGCAACTATGGCGAAACCCTCAGTGACACGCAAGCCCGCAGCGTCTCACCCGCCGCAGGTCCCCGATCGACGTGTGACGGACCAAGTTCCACTTCCGACAAACGCTCTCTTTTCCTAGGATTCCGGCGGTCCGCGCTGCTCTTCAGAACCGTACAGGTGGCTCTTCGTGTTCAGACGCACCTTCGGCACAACCGCTCTGCTGCTCCTGATCCCGGTCAGCGGCTGCGCCTGGCTGCAGCGGAGTTCCACCCATCAAGCTGTGAAATGTCAGGAGCTCCGAGACCAGGCCCAGCAGGCCGAAAGATCGGGGGACCTGAGTGAAGCCATCCTGCTTCTCAGTCAAGCTGTACAGATCAATCCTCGGGACGCTGAAGCGCACCAAAGACTGGGACAATTGATGTTCGCTCAGGGTCGCCATGCCGAGGCCGTCCCTCACTTGAAATACGCCGCATCGCTCAGCCCGGACGATGCTGTCGGCTGGATCCGGTTGGCCCGCGCACAGCGGAAATGCCGCGCGTCGGGCGTGGCCGCCGAGTCATTAGATCTGGCTCTGAAACTCGAACCTCAGAATGTCAACGCGCTGCTGATGAGCGCTGCATTGGAACAGCAATTGTCGGGCGATCAAGCGGCAATGGAACTCTACCACCGCGTGCTGGCGGTCGACCCTCAGTGTACGGAGGCCTTGAGCCAATTGGCTCAAATCCATCTGCAAGAGCGGCAGGCCGACCTGGCAACCCCAATTCTCAGATCGCTGTTGCAGAAAAGCGATCTGTCCCCCACCGCGACCAGCGAGACGCGGTGGAGGCTGGGGATTGCCTACGGAGCACAAAAACGGTGGCCCGACGCCATCGACTCGCTCAAGCCCAGCCTGTCGACTCCGCAACACAATGCAGCCCACGACTGGTATCGTCTGGCGTATGCCGCCTATCAGGCTCAGGACACTCGGCAAACAAAGCACGCTGTGCAGCAAGCGCTCGCGCTCGAAGCCAAGCACGAACCGTCACTGCGACTGGCAGCCGTACTGGCGATCCCGCCGACGATCGTCTCGGGTGCCCACGGATTCCCGCTGCCGCCGGACGGCGGCGTGCGGCCGGCCGGAGGCCTGCACAGCGCGGGGGCCGATACGGTCAAACTGGTTGTCCCGCCCGGTTGGTGAATCGAATCTGACGTTCCCTGAATCGGAGTCCGCAATTCAGGGAAACTCAGACAGCAAGTCCACCGTCACCTGCTGAACTTGCGTCTGTTTGATCGAGCGCGTCTCGTTGTTGGCTGTGACTTTCAAATCCCCTTCGAGACTCAATGTCTGATTTCGGGAATGCACCCGTCCAAGGACCGGATCGAACAGAGCTTCTCCAGAAGAGTCTTTAACAGCCACAACCCCGGACACCATCAGTCCATTCTTGTTCACCTCGACATCGAACTTGAAGTCCGTGACCACGCTGATCTTGACCAGACGCCGCTTGCTGACGGTACCGCCTTTCTTCACGTCCAGACTGGTGTTCCCCACATACTTGTACAACCGTTTGCCGGTGACCGTACCGAATCCTCCAAATGTCATCTCGAATGGAACTTCCCATGTGTCACCCGAAGTGACGTCCTTTTCCGGAAACTCGATGTACTGTTCGGAAAAACTGACCTTGGCAGACTGCTCGTTGGCGCCAACCGCGAATTGCGCAGTGATGGGATTATTCTTCAGTGCTCCAATCACCAGGCCCTCATAGCCTTTGATCGAAATCACCGTTCCTCGATCATTGAAGGATTTCATCAGCAGCAGGGTCGTCATCCCTTCGTACAACGGTGTCAGCGCCTGCCCCAATACCGTGTCTTTATCGTTGGCGCTCGCATCGGAATCGTAGTTGTACTTGCCGAGCGTTCCGTCTTCCAATTCGACTTGTAAGTGTTTGACGGCCGACTGGATTTTGAACACTCCACGATTGTGAGTCACCAAACTGGATTCGGTCACTTCGCTGGTCATGATACGACTGTTCGATTCGCTCCCTGCACTCACTTGCGTGAGCTTGACCGAAGTGACGACGCGGTAATACGCCCGTTCTTCGGCGGACATCTTGTATCTCAAACGCTCAGCTGCACCAGCCGTGTGACCCAAACTCGCGGCCAACACACACACAGACATCAGACCACACGCTCGATTCATGAAATCCTCCTGCAAACCCTCGGCACCAGCGGAACTGCAAAGCCTGCACGGCCCAAAGTGAACCCGACGCTTCTGAATTCCCGGGCCGCCAAGCCGATCCGGGAATCACACTGTCCGCAACCACAGGAATTACCATAACAGGAATTCCCCTGTGATGGACCAGCAAACCAAGATTCCTCATTCCCTCAGTCCCGACGCGTGCACCTGGGACGGAAGCGCAACGATCATCACTCGGCCTCTCGGATGAACCGCCGGCCTTTGAGCTCGAATCGCGGCAGGCTGTCGAGCGGAACGAGTTCGACATCGGCCTGAAAGCTGAGCCGGTCCTGCACAGACCGGGACACCGCAACGGCCAGTTCAGCCCCTTGGAGCTGTCCGCTCGGAGTCGGTTCAATCCGGATTGTGATGTGTTGCATGGCCCGGCGAGTGGACAGCACGATTTGAAATTCACGGATCTGGTCAAATTCCCGGAGCACTCCTTCGATGCTCGACGGAAACAGGTTGTTTCCACGCACTGTGATCATATCGTCAATCCGGCTGTGCACGCCGCCGTCCAACCGCAACAGGCAGCGGCCACAGGCACAGGGATTTGTATCGGCCCGCACCAAGTCTCCGGTCCGATAACGAATCAGGGGGGAACCGATGCGACCGAGGTTGGTGATCACCAGTTCGCCACTCCCCCCGGGCTCGACCGGCTGCTGGGTATCGAGGTCGAGAATCTCGGCGATGCAGGCGTCTTCCAACACATGCATCCCTCCCGGATGTTCCACGCACTCGACGGCCAGGGAACCGAGTTCCGTCATGCCCCAATGGTCAAAGACCCGGGCTCCCCATCCGTCTTGCAGTTTGTGGCGCACGGCCGGCAGGCTGCCACCGGCTTCGCCTGCCACCACCAGCGCCCGGACCCCCAGCTGGGACAAGTCCACATCTTCCTCGGCAGCCACTTCCAGGAGTCGCAAGGCATAGGTCGGAGTGCAGCAGACGACGGTCACTCCATGATCCCTGATCATCCGCAGCCGCGCGAGACTGCTCATGCCGCCCCCGGCAATGCACAGGTTTCCCAGGCGGTTGGCCCCTTCAAACGCAGCCCAGAATCCGATGAAAGGCCCGAACGAGAACGGAAAGAACAGGCGGTCATCCGAGCGTAATCCGATCAATTGGTAGATCTGTCTCCAGCAGTCCAGGATCCAGTCCCAGCTCTGTGGCGTGTCGAGCCACCGCATGGGAACGCCGGTCGTTCCCGATGTTTGATGCAATCTGGAGTAGTCTCGCCGGGCCTGGGTCAAATTCGACCCGTACGGAGGCTGATCCGCCTGGTCGTCGACAAGTTCCTGTTTCGTGGTCAGGGGCAGTCGGGCCAGGTCAGCAAGCTGCCCGATGTCGGACGACTCCAGGCTCAAACCAGCGAACTTCTCGGACCAGAACGGGTTGCGGGACCAAACCTGATCCAGCAATGACCTCAGGCGGGCCCATTGGATGGCCTCGAGTTCCTGCCGGGTCACCGGTTGAGGGCAAGCATCCTGGGACATGCGGTCTCTTTCCAAAGTCTGCCTTGGCAATACTCACCAGCGTTCGACGGGTCCGGACGGTACCGGAATCCTCATTTCCGGCAGGTCATCACGCCGCGCGCCGGGGATGGGCCCGGCGGCGGAAATTTGTTGCAGAGCCCGTTCGAATTCCGCGCGGACACGGGCCAATTGAAACTGATGCCGCAACCGCGCCGACACGCGCATGCCCTTCAGATACCAATGGCCCATCTTGCGAAACAGAATGATCGCCCGCTCGTCCCCATGTCGTTGCTGCAAGTAGCCAAATTGTCGTCGCAGCAAATTCAATCGATCGTCAAACGTCCCTGCCGGACCAAACATCCCCGTGTGTTCCCACTCGCACAACTGGCGAAAAATCCAAGGATTCGCCAGGGCACCTCGACCAACAGACACTCCAGCACATCCCGTCGTCCGCAACATGCGCGCAGCGTCCGAAATCGAGCGCACGTCCCCATTACCGATTACGGGAATGTGCGACACTTGCTCGACGACCTGCCGGATGCCTGTCAAGTCGACTTGACCGGAGAATCCCTGTTCACGCGTGCGACCGTGAATGGCAATCGCCGCAACTCCCACCTGTTCAAAATCTCGAGCAAACCGTGGGGCGGTGATCTGATCCTGATCCCAACCGAGCCGCATCTTGACCGATACCGGTATCCGCACAGCTTGCACCACCCGCCGCACCAGCTCAACCGTCGGTTCGACCTGGCACATCATCCGAGCTCCGGCCCCCGAGCCGGTGATCCGCGGCACGGGACAGCCCATGTTGATGTCGATCGCATCCACGCCTCGGTTTTCCAGCAACTGAGCCGCATCAACCATGGCCGCCGGATCCGCGCCGAAGATCTGCACCGCAAACGGACGATCGCCCGGAAGCGACTCGGTCAACTGCCAAGTTTTTTCGTTTCCCGCCAGCAGTCCCCGCGCATTGACCAAATCGGTAGTCGTCAAGCCGACTCCCCCCAACTCCCGGACGATGCTGCGAAACGGAGGATTAGTGAATCCTGCCAGCGGCGAGAGTAAATAGCGGGAAGGCAGCTGCAGACAACCGTACTGCAGGGGAGGCAACGGGGCAGGGCGCGGATGCGAATGGCGTGGCATGCTACTTGGTCACACAAAAATCACCAGCAACATCTTACTGAAGCACAGCCCTCTCGAGAACCGCAAACGCGCGTCAGCCCAGACGTCTCAACGCAATTCAGCTCCCAGAGTCTCGATACAGGCGGCAACCACCGCCTGCTGAGCCAGATCCACCTGATCCGCCGTCAATGTTCGATCAGCCGCGCGATAATCAACGGTCATCAGATAGGACTTCTTGCCATCGGCAATCTGCTTCCCGCGATATTGTCCGGCGTAGCGAACCACATCCAGCAGGGGCCCGGCGGCTCCCCGGACTGTTGACTCCAATCTGCCCCAGGAAACGGATTCATCGAGCACAAAGTTCATATCTCTGGAAATCGCCGGAAACTGAGCCAAGGGCTCAAAGCGGGAGATCAACTGCGCGTCGGATTCCAGCAAGGCCAGTTCCACCTCGAACACCGAGACGTCTTCTTTGAGATGCAACGCGTCGGCCAGCGTGCGGTCGACTTCACCCAGCCAGCCCCAGGGTTGACCGTCCAGCAGCAACCGTGCGCCGCGTCCCGGTACAAAGGCCGGCAGCTCACAAGATTCGGCAGTCATCTGCAATGCGGGATTTACGGCGGACACCAGCGTTTCGATCACCCCCTTGAGCTCGCGAAACGACTGCCCCGTCACACAGCTGATCATCCAAGGCTCGACCTCGGACTCCGGACGATTGGGATTCGCTTCCAGGTAAACTTTGGCGATTTCAAACAACCGGGCATCGACGGTTCCGTGCTTCTCGTTCTCGCGTCGACAATCCAGCAGGCTGGGAACCAGACTTTGCCGTAACACGCCTTCGCGGCGATGATGCGAGTGGTCGACACGCAGGAAATCGGTCTCGCCACGCGGAGCGAATTGGCGCGCGCGATCTTCACTGACAAAGGACAGCGTCACGGCTTCAAAACAACCTTGGGCGGTCAGCACCGACCGAATGCGCTGCGTCAACCGATCGCGCAGCGACATTGACGTTGGCACGACATCCAGACAGGCGGTGTCCGGAATACGGTCGTAACCATGAATCCGGGCCACTTCTTCAATCAGATCGATTTCCCGTTCGAGATCGCGTCTCCAGGATGGAGCCTTCCAGCGACTGCGTGTCTCGTCACCAGCTTGTTCGACCAGGCCCATCGCGTTCAGGATCTGCTGTGCTTCGTCCCGCGGCACGTCGATTCCCAGAATCCGCGGAATCTGAGACCAGCGGAGGTCAATCGCCGCGGGATCGTAATCCAGTTCCGTTCCGGCGAGTACACTACCGTCGAGCAATTCCCCGCCGGCTACCTGCAGAATCAGCTCGCAACAGCGCCGGCTGGCCCAGTCCATTTGCACCCGGTCCACACCGCGTTCGAAGCGATAGGATGATGGGCTGTGGAGATTGAGTTGCCGCGCAGCGTGACGTACCGAAAGTTGATCGAACGCCGCCGTCTCGATCAGCACGTTGCAAGTGGATTCGCTGATCTCGGTCTCCAACCCGCCCATCACGCCTCCGATGGCCACCGGTCGCCGGGCATCGGCAATCACACAGGTTTCCGGACTCAGCTCGTATTCCTTTTGATCGATGGCCACCATTTTTTCACCCGCGCCCGCACGGCGGACCACAATCCGCTGTTCGCTCAGCTTGTCCAAGTCGAAGGCGTGCAACGGCTGGCCACATTCCATCAGTACAAAGTTGGTGACATCCACCACGTTGTTCACGCTGGCGATACCCAATGTGGTCAACCGGTCCTGGAGCCACTGCGGACTGGGACCGACCCGCACACCGCGCACGACACGAGCGATGTACTGGGGACACAGATCCAGGCACTCATTCTGCACTGCTGTCATCGAACCAACCGCTTCCGCTGCGGACACCGGGGCCGCTTCCGGTACCGCCAAGTCCTGTCGAAACAGAACCGAGATCTCGCGGGCCACGCCAATGTGTCCCAGGCAATCCGGGCGGTTGCTCGTGACTTCCAGATCGATCGCCGTGTCGCTGCCGGTGTGCTGCGTGCCTTCCACGTTCAATCCGGTCATCGTCAACCGCTCCGTGAGCGTCTCCAGGGACATTCCCAAAGCGGTGTACTGTTCCAGCCATTCCCAACTTACAATCATCGGTCTTCCCACATCCTGCCATGCTGTCCCGTGGACTTTCCAGGGCGGTACGATACCGAATTCACCACACTTCGCCTAGCAGCGCCTCGAAAAAGCACACCCAAAAAATACAGGGCACTGGAAAGGCATGAGCAACGGGAGAGACCGTTCTCGGACGACCATGCACCACAAACCCGGCGGCAGCTGGAGTCGGTATGGGCCGCGTGGCGTGATCCGCGTGGACATCCACCGCAACGGCCTGGCGTCCGCTGGCCCCAGCCGAAGCGGCTTGTCTCGATTGCTCCCGCTGCGTGTCCCCAGCCCAGAGCGGCCCTCGAAACGGTCACAGCCCGAGACACTCGACCGCGAATAATCCACAGAGCGTTCTTGCAGTTTCGGGCCTATCCAAACAAAATAGGATATGCCGAGACCCGTTTCACAGGTCCCGATGACTTTCCTGGTGGCCTCTTGACTTCGTGAGATCTGGAGCGTGGCTTGTTCTCGAAGCGGTCATTCCTGTTTCTGCTTGTGGCCGGCACCGTCATCGGTGGAATCGCTGGCTGGAAGCCGATCACCATTCGCTACGGGATCGCTCAGGCCCGTCAGGCTCTGGACCGCAGAGATACCGCAATCGCACTGGAGTGGTTGACGACCAATGTCCGGCTGGATCCCGGCAATCCTGACACGCGATTCTGGCTGGCGCGCACCTATCGTCGTATGGGGCGTCTCAACGACGCACGCGATCAGATCACACAGGCCTGGAAACTGGGCTATTCGGTCGAGACTCTGGAACGTGAACAATGGCTGGCACTGGCCCAGTCCGGGCAGATTCAAGAAGCCGAAAAACATCTCCCGGAGTTGTTAACAGATCCCGGCGACGACGGCAGAGAGATCTGTGAGGCCTACGTGGCCGGGTACCTGTTGAACTACCGTCTGCGACGCGTGTTTCAGCTGGTCGACGCCTGGCGCCGAGACTATCCCACGGATCCGAAACCGTATGTGATTCAGGGCAGAGTGTTCGAGTCACACCAGAATTCGAAGAAGGCGATCGAGAATTACCGACGCGCCCTGGAACTGGACTCGACGCTGACCGACACACGACTGAGCCTGGCACGTCTGCTGGTCGAAGTCCATCAGCAGGAGGAGGCCTCCAAACAGTTTCAGCTTTGCCTGGCGGATGATCCCGGCAGCGCCGATGCACGGACAGGCTGGAGCCAATGCTTGAGTGTCATGGGAGAACACAAGCAGGCCAGGGCGATTCTGCTCGGAGTCCTCAAACGCCACCCTCAGCACTTGCAAGCCCGGATCGCCCTGGGTTCCCTGGAATTGTCAGCTGGAGATCCCGAGCGGGCCTTGAACTGCCTGCAGTCGGCCGCAGACGATGATCCCTGGGACAGCAGCCTCCGCTATGCACTCGCCCAGGCGTTGCAACGCTTGGGACGTGCCGAAGATGCCAAACCGCATTTTCAATTCGCCAGCGGATCTCAACAAGCCCACGCTCGGGTTCAAATCCTGGTAGAACGCCTCGAAGACGAACCAGAGAATCCGGAATTACGCTACGAAATCGGAGCGGTTCTATCGGAATTCGATCCACAGGATTCGGCCGACTGGTTGCGGAGTGCTGCCGAGCTCGATCCGGACCACCTGCGCGCACACGAGGCTCTGCAGCAGCACTACGCTCAGCACGGTCCAGCCGAGTTGGCCCAGCGGCACCGGCAGCAGGTGGAACGTCTGAAGACCGATTCCCAGTCCACCGCCACACAACAGCCGACGACACAACAGCGCGCGATACAACGGCCACAGCCGCAACCGCAACCGCAACAGCCGTCACCGCGCAACGTGCCAAACTGAGAATCTGCAGGCCACAGCCGCGACCACACAAGGTGCAAAACTAAAACCCTGCATTTCCGGTGGGACGGAACGGCGAAGACGCATTGCCTCCGTCGTTCAGTTTCCGGCAGACATCGGCTGCCTTACTCCACATCTCCGCGAGTTTGTGTTTGCCGAGCTTCTTGCAGGTTGCCGCCAGGGCATCCCGCACCTCGGCATCGCCGGGTTGACGAATCGCCTCGATATTCAACTCGGTCAGCCGCTCCAGGAGTGACTTGGATTCCTCCCATTTGGCGATTTCTCGTTTGTGATCTTTGTCTCGACCAAGCTGGCGGTAAATTAAAGCCAGTTGATAGCGACATTCGGCATCCAGCGGATTCTGACCCAACACCTGCTGCAGGGGTGCAATGGCATCCTCACGACGACCATCGCCAATCAACATCCGCGCCTGAAGATACAGGACACCGCGATTATTGGGGAATCGCTTCACCGCCTGCTCCAGCAATCGCTGCGCTTGTTCCCCCTTTCCGAGACTCCAGTAACATTCGGTCTGCAATGCCAGGATATCGGCATCCGGAGTGGCATCCTGCAAAACGTCCAAAGCGGCCTCAAATTGGCGTTCGGAGATCAGGGACTTAGCCAAACCGAGCACGAGCCTGCTGCGTACAGGCAAGTCGGGGCAGAGTTCCACGGCCTTGCGATAATGTTCAATCGCCTGGGAAAAACGCTCGAAGTCAAAGCACATCATGCCGATCATCCAATGCGGCCTGTAGTCCCGCGGATCCAGTTGCGAAACAACCTCGAACTCCGCAATGGCCAGGTCATTGGCGCCCATGTCAAAGTAGATTGCCCCCAGCCAGCGATGAGCGTTGGCGTGGTCCTTGTTCTCGGCAATCAACTGTCGCATCAACGGCTCGGCCTCGGCCATGCGTCCCATGCGGTACAGACATTCGCCCATCAGTTCCAAGGAGGGTCGCCGCAAGGCTCCCTGGGGCAGCACGGACGCCAGTTCGGGATAAGCCAGTTCGTGCTTGCCGTTGCGCAGCAGCACAGCGCCATTCAACAAACGCGCGTGCGGCTCATACGCCGGCTGAACTCCCAGCTCCTTGCGCAGTTCCGAGACCCGTTGGTAGTCCTTGGCATCAAGGGCCCGCAGCGCCTCGGCAAACTGATCCTGTGGCCGCGTGCGGCTCTGCCATGCCCAGGCACCCAACGCGACCGCGGCCACGAGCCCCAGCGGTAGAATCCACCTGGTGATGCGTCGAGCCCTCATTGAGATCCACACGGCATCGAGGTCGATACGGCGCGGCCAAGATCGCACCTGCGCCGGCGAAAACATACCGTGCACCAGCGACGGCATTTCGATCGTATCATGTGCGTGTTCTGCGCCGGCTAGTCGACCAATTGCAGGACGAAGGTGTTCTCTCCGGCCTCAGAAACCGTTTCTTTGAGGGGCGTCGTGTTGGGGTTGGAGTATTTTTCTGGCAGCAGCGTCTTGGAAGCTTCGATATCCCCATCCTTGGTGCTTTCCCATTCTGTGGTCAGTTGGCTCGGATCATTCATGTTGGCGGTCGGATCGGCTTGCGATTGGGTTTGCGCTTTGACCTTGGAAACGGTGATCACATGCTCGCCGACAACCGCACCATCGTTGGCGGCATATGTCGAGAGTTGAAAACTCCCACTGGCATCACTGACACCCGAGGCGGCCCGCGAGGCCCCTTTGGCCATAAAACTGACGGTCGCCCCTTCCACAGGTTTTTGCTTGTACATCACAGTCCCCGTCACGGGAACAACCGTCGGAGTTTCCTCTTCATCACCACCACAACCGGAGATCACAATCAAAACCGCCAGCCCAAGGCCATATCGGCCTGTCGTCACAGTACTCATCGTGTATCTCTCATAGATTAGAATGTCTCGAAGGCAACCATCCGAACACAACCATAACCACGGGCAACGGATAGCCATCACAGCGTACCACAGTCGCGTGAAATCAACAGCGTGCACGCCGGATCCTCCGAACGTGCACGCTATGTATCGATTTGACAATCCGCCTGATCTTAGAAAGCGCCAGCGGAGAAGGCGTGGCCGTCACGGCGGTCACCCAACCGCTGATAGGTCATGTAGTCCATGTTTTCCTTGAGAAAATGAACGGACCCATCGGCAAACGCGAACTGGGCGCCACCTTCATGCTTGGACTTGAAACCCTGGCTTGTCTGCCAGTTCCGCCAGTGATTGCAACCAGTCGTTCCCGGGAGTTTGGGTTTATCCCACAACTGACCATTCCCTTTCATCGGCCCAGTGCGTACACACGCGATCGGGTAATTGATGGGGGCGTTGGTGGCGATCCACATCGAGTTGAAGTGGAACCAGCCATTGCGGCTATGATCGCCGCACTGAGGCAGGATCTCACCAAAGGCAATGATGTTGGACGAACCATCCCGCATGTCACGCATTTTGGCCGCCCAGTGACATCGTGAAACGATGCCGGAAATGTAACTGGGATTGCCCGTGTTGCCATGACCCGAAACACCGGTACCGAAAATGTTGCCCGGGTACAGACTGCAGCGTCCCCAAGGATTCCCGGACCAGTCCGGCATCGCCTGATTGCCCATGCTCATCGCGTAGTTCGTTTTCGCGCCGTGACCGTCAATCATCACGGTATCGTCCGTCGGACAAACGTAGACGGGCACAGCCATGTGACGGATCAGTTTGCCCTTCTGGTCCACGGTGGCTTCGACGTTTCGTCCCGTCTGCCACGGCGTACCGATCAACCCGAAATCAATTTGGTCAAACGCAGGGCCCTGTTCCACGTACGGTAACAAGCGGACCATGTAGCTGCCCTTGCTTCCCGGCGACCAACCCTGATGGACCGTGGGAGGGAACTGCAGATTGTTGTCGTGATAGTTGTGCAACGCCAGGCCCAGTTGCTTCAGATTGTTCTTACAGGAACTCCGACGGGCGGCTTCCCGGGCCTGCTGCACCGCCGGCAGTAACAGAGCGATCAAGATTGCAATGATCGCAATCACCACAAGGAGTTCAATCAGTGTGAACCCCCGTTTGTTCTTCGGTCGCATGACCATACTGCCATCCTTTCATGAGATGAATAGCGAACTAATAACCTGTCTTGACTAAAAACAAATTCAATGGATCGACGAATTCCGCCGCATCCCTGAGATGCAATCGCAATCTGTATCGAACAGCAGTAACATGAACTGGGGCGACCGCCCGCGCTTTGCTGTCAACGCACACAACTTTCGTTGGGCTCAGGTTGCATTGGATGTCATCTTGAAAGCTTGTGCATTAGTGTATAGTGCACAAGCCACCCAAAATCAGCCTTTTGCCTCTAAGAACCAGTAGACCGAGTTTTTTGTCTCGAGTCAACGACTTGTCTGAATTTTCCGGTTTTCGGACTCCAAACCCCTTGATTCGCTCAGGCCCCTGTATGCCGTTGGACCGTCGAAATTCTCACCGAGATTCCCGGCAGAAATCGCCGCGAGCGACCCGGTTCGGTCGGGATATGGCCCGACCGTCGGCGGATGACAGAGTCCCCGGAACCGGGGATCCGAGCGTCATATCCAGATTTCGCAATCACAGGGGCGAACGCGGAAACGGCCACGGTCGTGCCGGGATTCCCAGACTTTTGCTGCTGTCGCTGGCCCTCGGCTGCGGGCCCAAGGCCTCAGAAACTCCCCCCCAAACACCCAACGTCCCGCGGATTCCGACGACGAGCGCGCAGAATCCCACATCCCAACCGGCCGCTCCGCAGATCACCACCGCTGCCAGATTCCGAGATCGGACGAGCGACAGCGGAGTGGATTTCCGCTACTCCAACGGTGAGGACTCCGAGCATTTTACCATCGTGGAGTCACTCGGCGGCGGAGCCGCGCTGCTGGACTTTGACGGAGACAGCCACCTGGATCTGTTCTTGCCCGGCGGCGGCGTGTTTGAGGGGCAGCAGCTGCGCGGCGTGTCATCCGGCTTGTACCAGAACATCGGTGCGGGCCAAAGTTGGCGATTTCGAAATGTGGCTGCTCTCGCGGGCGTGGCGCAGGCACCGTACTACAGCCACGGAGCGGCTGTGGGGGACTACGACAACGACGGCATGCCCGATGTGCTCGTCACAGGCTACGGGGGACTGACTCTGTTTCACAACATGGGGGATGGCACGTTCGTCGAACGCAGTCAACCCGCCGGACTGACCGACAACCTGTGGAGTAGCAGCGCTGCCTGGGGAGACGTGAATGGAGACGGTCAGCTGGATCTGTACGTCGTGCACTACGTGGACTGGTCCTGGGAAAATCACCCGTTCTGCAACGGCCCCCAACCGGGACTGCGTGAAATCTGCCCGCCGCGTCAATTCCAAGCCCTGCCGGACACACTCTATCTCAACAATGGCGACAGTACGTTTCGGGACGCGTCGCAAACGGCCGGGCTGTCCGCCGAAGGCAAAGGCCTGGGCGTGGTGATTGCCGACCTGGACCTCGATGGCCAACCCGACATCTATGTCGCCAACGACACCGTTCCCAACAATCTGTACCGGAATCTGGGACAGGGACGCTTCGAGGATATCGGCCTGGTCAGCGGCACCAGCCGCGGTGATACCGGTGTCCCGGACGGCAGCATGGGAGTGGAAGTTGGCGATTTCAACAACGACGGACGTCCCGACATTTTCGTAGCCAACTACGAACGCGAATCCTTCGCGCTGTACCGCAACGACGGCGGTGCCAACTTCACACACGTCAGCCAACGCACCGGCATCACGGCGCTGGGCGGCCTGTACGTGGGTTGGGGCACCGCGCTGTTCGACTTCGACGCTGACGGTGACGAGGACGTTTTCATCTCCAACGGTCACGTCATCCGCTATCCACAAGGTTCGACCCTGACACAAAAACCGATCCTGCTGGAAAACCAAGACGGACAGCGTTTTGTCAACGTGGCCTCGGGGGCCGGTACATTTTTCCAACAGGAACATATGGGCCGTGGAGTTGCCGTGGGAGACATTGATAACGATGGGGACTGCGACCTCGTCGTCGTGCGGTCGAACGCAACCGCGTGTTTGCTGTCCAATGAAACGCAGACCGAGAACGGTTGGGTCGGTGTGCGACTGGTGGGCACGACGGGCATCCGCGATCCGACCGGAGCCGTGGTGTTTCTGGAAACCACATCGGGGCGACAAATGCGGCTCGTCAAAGGTGGAACAAGCTATGCCTCCACACGGGATCCCCGCATGTTCTTCGGGCTGGGGGACTCTCAAATCCGCCAGTTGGAAATCCGCTGGCCAGGGGGCCAGACACAGATTTTGACGGATCTGGCCGCCAACCAGTTGCATACCATCATCGAACCCCCCGCAGCGGTCACCAATCAACAGCCGCCCGCGCGGAATTCGTCCACACCCAACTGAGCCCAAGTCCATGTTGTGCGTTCTGACCGATGTGCTGCAACCGCCCGCGGGACGTGACGGCCCGTTCGGCCGACTGGCGTGCCCGACATCCGCCGCATGCGCGGTGCTGTGCTGCCTGTTGCTGTGTGGTTGCGGAGCACCGTCCGGCACACAGGACGCGCCGCCGGATTCCCAACAAGCGGGCGAACCGGCAGCGGAATCCAACTCCATCGATTTCGCGGCCTTGCGTCCCCGGATCGATCGCTTTTGTGGCGATTGCCACGCCGTTCCCGACCCGGCAACGTTCCCGAAACAGGCCTGGCACGACGAAGTCGCCCAGGGTTACCAGTTTTACGATGAATCTCAGCGGAGCGACCTGCACCCGCCGCCCATGAACGATGTTGTCGCCTACTTTCGCCACTTCGCGCCGCAGAAGCTGATTTTTCCATCCAGACAACCCGATGCTGCCCCTGCACCCGTGACGTTTTCCAGGCGTCGCGTCGCGTTGCCCGAGGGAATTCGCAATCCATCGGTTTCTTACCTGGCCTGGTTTCCCGTTCAGGCTACCGACAAGAAGTCACTTGTCATCTGCGACATGCGGTATGGCATGCTGGGACAGGTCGATCTGTCCGGCAACACACCGACGACGTCGATGCTGGCGCGGCTGCAACATCCGGCAACGATGCACCCCGTACAGTTTGCAGCAGACGGCCACCGTGGTTTTGTCGTCGGGGAACTCGGTACGTTTCAACCCGGGGATCACGAGCGGGGCCGCATTTCCTGGCTCCGCGGACGACCGGATGGAAGTGGATTCGATGCCATCGTTTTGGCATCCCAACTCGGACGCGTTGCCGATGTGCGTACCGCTGATTTTGACGGCGACAAGAAACTCGACCTGGTCGTGGCCGAATTTGGATGGCGGAAGACGGGCCGCATTCTGCTGATGCAACAGACCACCGTGCAAGACGGCGTGCCTCAGTTCCGGACCTCGAAACTCGACAACCGCCATGGCACCATTCATGTACCGGTCGTGGATTTGAACTCCGATGGCCGACCGGACTTCATCGCTCTGGTCAGCCAGGAGCATGAGACGATCGACGCGTTTCTCAACATCGGCAACGGACAGTTCGACCGGCAGCGAATCTACCAGGCAAACGATCCGTCATTCGGATCGAGCGGGATCGAGGTGGTTGACATCGACGGGGACGCCGACCTGGACGTCCTGTACACAAACGGCGACAGCCTGGATTCGCATTACCTCAAACCGTATCACGCGGTGCATTGGCTGGAGAATCGAGGCCAGTTCCCGTTCACACACCACGAAATCGCCCGCCTCCCCGGGGTCTCTCGCGCCATCGCCGTGGACCTCGACAGCGATGGCGATTTGGACATCGCCTGTGCGGCCTACCTGCCCGCCAGCATCATTGATCAACAAGTCGACGGTCAGATCGATGCTCTGATCTGGCTGGAACAACGGCCGGGACAGCCTTTTGTGCGGCACACCATTCAACGCGCCGAAAGTGGCTACCTGTCACTGACTTCTGGAGATTTCAACCACGACGGTGCCCCCGACCTGGCCGCAGGGCACTTCCAGGCCTCCGGCGGCGACAGTTGGGTCAGCCTGTGGCTGGCAAACGGATCGACCCCCACGGAGCGAGCGGCGGCCGTCGGGCCGGCACAGCGTTCCCTTCCCGCCGAGACCAGACCGGATCGGCGGCCTGTCCGGAATACGCTCGGACAGCCCGACGGTTCGCGACCAGCGGAAACACCGCCGGCCGACAGCGCCTTGCAAGGAAACGCGTATGCCCCGTGACTTCACCACCGAGAGCCTGTCGCACGATCCGGTGCACGGCTACATTCCGTTCATCTCACGCACATCACTCCCAGACGACGAAGTCTCCGAACAGGAAATCATCGACCACCCCTGGGTGCAACGGCTCCGACATATTCACCAGTTGCAAACCGCCTGGTGGGTGTTTCCCTCGGCAGAACACATGCGTTTTCAGCACGTAATGGGAGTGATGCACCTGGCATCCGTGGTTGTCGAGCAATGGTATGATTCCCTGGTCGACTCTTGCCAGAACGTCCCGTCCCGGGCCTACGTGGAGAGCTTGACGCGGATGGCGGGCCTGCTGCACGACGTCGGACACGGCCCGTTTGGTCATTTCTTTGACGACCAATTCCTGGACCAGTTTCAACTGACGCACGAGGACATCGGCGGTCATGTCATCGAACACGAGCTCGGCGATCTGTTGCGACGCGTACGCCGCAACCCGCGGGGACAATTGCAGCCGCTGGAAGAACTCGACCCGCGACAAATCTCGTGGCTCATTCGTCGGCCGTCGGCCGATCCGGCACAGGAGCAGGGCCATCCGGACTGGCTGCGAAAACTGCGCAGCCTGTTCAGCGGCATCTACACTGTGGACAACATGGACTTCGTTCTGCGCGATGCCTACATGTCCGGGTACAACACGCGGGCCTTCGATCTGTCGCGGTTGATCCACTACAGTTTTTTCACGCGACACGGACTGACAATCCACGTGCGCGGTCTGCCAACCTTGATCAACTTCATCGAAACCCGCGCGAATCTGTTCCGCACGATCTACTTTCACCGCACCGTCCGAGCCCTGGACCTGGCTCTGGAAGAGGTCTTTGGCGACACCATGCAGGCCCTGTTCCCAGCCAACCCTCTGGATCACTTGGACCGCTACCGCGGCTTCACAGAGTCGTCATTCCTGGTCGATGTGCAACGTTGGCCGGACAGCGACGACGCGGGTCTGCGCGAACTCGGACAGCGTTGGCAGGCCATTCTGTCGCGGCGACATGCCTGGAAAATGGCCTGTGAACGGACCATGAACTTCCATTCCACCACCGCCGAAAACACGTCCATTTTCTCCGAGCCGGAACTCATCGAGCGCCGGCTGCGCGAAAAACTGCCCACTCCGTACGCCGAGATTCCCATCAAAGTGGATGTGGCGCGGCACTACCATCGTCCCAGTGGACGGCTGCCGGTCGATGGACAGAATTTTCTGCTGGATCCCGGCAGCGGCACCCCCCAAGAACTGAACGACGACGAGCTCTTTCGCAGTCTGCCAACCAGTTTTGTGATTCTGCGCGTCTATTCCACGGATCACCGCCACGACACCCAATTGTCCGCCGCCCTCAACGGTTTGCTGGGGGATGTGGGCGATTCGAAAACGAACATGTGACCCCCACCTCGCCAACGCCGGCCGAGGTCCGAATGTGGGAGAGGCCAGACTGGCAAACGCCACGTTCAGGCGGCACGCTTGTCCGAGTCGCTCGTCCGATCGGTGTCCCGAGCGTCCGCCTCTAACCAGCGCAAGATGCGTCGTCCCAACGTTGTGACCTGATATCGCATGCCCGTCGTGCGACTGGTGAGTTCGAAGTTGAGAAAGCCAAACGCGATCAATTTGCCATGGATGGCGGACAGGTGATTTCCACTGACACCTTCGACCTTGGTCAAGCGGCAAACCCACCCCTCGTTGCCCGTCTTCGTCGACTTCTTGGCCTGTTCCGGCGGCGGAGCGGAGTGCTCCGGCGAGTCCGTCGGCGTTCGAGACTCTGACCCGTCTTGGTTTGGTGTCCCGGGGTGCTCGTCCCGATCCGCAGCCGCGCGCGTGGCATAGGCGGTTAGAACATGGACCCAGTCGGGATTATCACGCAACTGTTGCCACTCGTACTCGACCATGCAGCGTGTATCGTCCACACGTGGGGCCGATATCAGAAACGGCCTCGCACCCGCTACAATCGGCAAAGTTTGCCAGGACACTCATACAAATCTGTGCAGGGATTCCGTTTCGATTCAAGCCGTGTCCGTCCGGCAGGCCCAACCCGTAGCCCTCCCAGCCCCATCCTTAGAAAAACCTGGGCGCGCCATGCATTCGTGACCCCCCGGGAGAGTGGGTCCCTCCCGAGCGAACACGGAATGGACCTGAGAACACGGCCGCTGGCCCCCTAGGAGTCGGATACGAATCTCATGTCGGATCCGCATGCCGTCGGCGATCATGCGACCGGGTCACCCGGCACTCGGACTTGGCCCGCTGACACCGCAATCAAAACAGGATTCGCAGACCTCGCTGTTCGCGTTCCATGTTGACCTGCGCGAAGGCCTGTGGCTCAAGTTTCAGAAAACGGGTTAATTGGGAAGTCGAGCACCCCAATTGGCTGGCGGCGTTGGGCATATCGAAGCCCAGGTCTTGCAGGACGTCCAGAGCTTCGGCCAACAGTGCCGGAAAATCCACATGTTGACGACTGACGCAGATGCGTCGGCCTTGCAACCGACTCCGCCAGCTGCGGCTGGGCGGATGAACGGCCGGTTGGCGGACGCCCAACGCCAGCTGCACCCGCAGGCGGGCCAGGGCCACTTTCCCGTTTTCCTTCTGGCTGCGGCGCTCGCTGGCTTCGGCGGTCAGCTGCGTTGGCAGATGACGGATCCGCACAGCGGTCTCCACCTTGTTGCGGTGCTGCCCGCCCGGCCCCGAACGCCGCAACCGCTGGACTGCGCATTCGGCGAGCAATTCAGCATCCGGCCACCCCGCAGGATGCGCAGCGTTCATCGGGTCAATCCTCCACGGGCTCACGGCCACGATAGATGCGCAGGTGCGGCTGCAAACGGGGCGGAAGGCGTTCAACTCGGCGGTCCAAAGCAACCGATGACGGTCCCGAACCGGGACCAGCTGCGCCAAGCTGCGGTCGGCGAGCTCCGCCACCCTCGCCAGCTTGTGCACCGCCCCGTCGACGGCCGTGGAACCAGCCGTGGAGCTTCCGGTTCCAATACAGCAACTGGCTGCGGGCCGACCAGTGGTAGCACTGGATGCGATGCGACTTCAACGACTGCGTGTACCAGGCCTCCAGTCCGCAGCCGGACGACAAGCACATTCGTAGACACCCGTCTCCTCGACGCGCTCGATGTTCCAGCATGGACCGCATGAAAACAGGCAGGGTCGCGCGGTCGGCAGCCACCATACCCACGTTATGCCACAGATCAGCGACGCGAATATTCAGGGCCGCAGCCTGGAGCTGGCCAGCGACTTCCAATCCGTGTACCTCCAGCTCCATCTCCACCGTGACGGCATCGCCCACGACCTGCGGAAGACTGGCCAACAGAGCATGGTCAAGTCGTTCGCTCGGCATGTCGGAACACAATGTGCCGACTCTGTCACGGCCAACGTGATCTAGCCCAGCAATCCGTTTCAACAATCGCTGGAGTTTCGGGGAATGCAGTGGCTCGCATGCTCCGAATCGGTGTGTGACATGCCGCACGCCCGATTCAACGCCCCAGCGGTCTTCCTGATTGCGGCAGGCTGCACGCAGGCATTCAGGCCGCGACTTCCAGTACTCATCCCATCCGTCGGACAGGTCGATCACGCCGATATCATCTCCGCAGTCGCGCTGCGGATGGAATCCTTGAGCCTGCAACGCCGTGAACAGACGTGTCATCAGCCAGCCTTCCGTCGGCAGGTTCGAAAATTGCACCACATCCCAATCACGGACTCCGTGGTGCAAATGATGCAGGGTGGTGTGCAAAGTGGCCGCCAGGTGGGGACCAATCGGTCCCTGCCAGAACCCATAAGGTCCGAATGGACTTGTCAGACAGCGGACTGTGCCGAAGCGTGTTTCCACGCAGCGACGAACCAATGGCCAGATGCCCACGACGGTGCCTTGCGTCACAACCAGCAAGACGCGCATCCGCTGTTCGACGCCGGGTTGCCGTTGCAACGCAACCAATCCATCCCATGCCGGAACAACATCGGCCCCCGGTGTGCGCGCCCGCAATTCCTCCCAGGCGCAACGATGCGGCAGCAACTGCTCCAGCGTGTCGATGACGATCACCCCAATCATGTCGTATCCGCATCCCGTGTCGTATCCGCGGCTGGCAACCGACCACAGTCGTTTTTGGATTCCGCATCCCGCAGGTCCTGGCCTGATCTGAGTATGTAAGAATGATCTTGGACGCCGCAAGTCAGGCGTCCGATTCGTCGTTCCGACGGCACAACCGGGCGGCCAGCTGCCGAGGCCGGCCTCCGTTGATCTGGCTCCAGTGACAGCTCGCAAATCAACCTCGATTGCAAGCCATGTCCGGCTATGAGAACATGCAGATCTCACAGGGTGGTCCGATGTATCAACGGGGAACCGTGCCACGGTCCACATCTCTGGGAATCGCGGCTCGGGAACCGAGACTCGGACCGGGACCACGGTGTCCCTGGACTGGACAACGCGGCAACCCCAGACGACTCCGGCGACCAGACGCGCACCAGGCCGCCAGACACAACTACGCCCATCGTTGAGATGACTGAATCCATGTCGATCCCCAGCTTCAGTGTCCGCAATCCCGTGCTGGTCAATATGGCGATGCTCGTCATTCTGGCCTCGGGAATGGTGTTCGCATTCACTCTGGTGCGGGAAATGATTCCGGAGGTCAGGCCGGACAAATTGATGATCGTGGCCGTCTACCCGGGCGTGCAGCCACAGGAAATGGAAAAAGCGATCACGATCAAGGTGGAAGAAGCCGTGCGCGACGTCCCCTTCGTGGACAAAATCGACTCGACCATTGCCGAAGGGCGCAGCACGACCGTCTTGACACTGTTGCACACCGTCAAAGATGTGAACGTCACTTTGCAAGAGGTTCAAAACGAAATCGACACGATTCAGGACCTGCCTGACGATCTGGAGAAAATCGGTGTCTTCAAAATGGAACCTCGGCTACCAGTGATCAATGTCGCGATTTTTGGCGAGGGGACTGAAGCATCGCTGAAACGCGCGGCGCGGGCGATGGCCGACGACCTGCAGGAACTGCCCGGGATCAGCACAGTCGAAATCAACGGGATTCGTCCCGATGAAATCAGTGTTGAGATCGATCCCGACAAGCTGCTGGAATACAACCTGACACTCGATCAGGTCGCCGCTGCAATCCGTGAGATGAACATTGACATCTCCGGAGGACAACTCAAGGGCACACGTTCGACTGTCGCCATCCGCACGCTGGGGGAACAAGTCACCGCTCCGGAACTGGAGCAAATTGTGGTCCGCGGCGAACCCGATGGCCGCAAATTGCGGCTCAGCGATGTAGCTACGGTGCGCGATGGATTTGTGGAAACCGATCTGGAGTCCTATTTCAACGGCCAACCCGCCATCAATTGCGTGGTGTTCAAGGATGAGGCGCAGGATGTCATTCAGACGGCATCGCTGGTCAAAGCCTACGTGGCCGGCAAGCAGGGACAGCCGTTCGACCCCTACGGATTTCAATCGGCCTACGACGCACCCTGGTATCAGCGCCCATTTTCCCTGGTATCCGCTGGTGTGCGGTGGACTATTGCCCGTTTGAGTGGCCGTCCGGACCCCGTGGCGTACTACCACCAGAGCCAAGCGGAACCGTTCAAGCATCATTATCAAATCCAGTTGAACACCGATCTGGCACGTTACGTTTCCGGCAGACTCGAACTGTTGACCCGTAACGGCCAGATGGGCCTGTTGCTGGTCCTGATCTCGCTGATGCTGTTCCTCAATTGGCGCGTGGCGTTCTGGGCAGCCATCGGATTGGTCGTCTCGTTTCTGGGCACATTTGTGGCCATGTGGATGCTGGGTGCGTCGATCAACATGCTTTCGATGTTCGGCCTGATCATCGTGTTGGGCATCATCGTGGACGACGCCATCGTGATCGGCGAGAACATCTACCGCCACATCGAAGAGGGCATGCCACCGGTCCAGGCGGCCATCCAGGGTGCCGAGGAAGTCATGTGGCCGGTCACCATCGCCGTGTTGACGACCATCGCCGCCTTTGCTCCGCTGTTTTTCATCCGGGGCCAAATCGGTGACTTCATGCGGCAACTGCCGATCGTGGTCGTCGCCGCGCTGAGTGTCTCGCTGATCGAGGCGTTGGTGATTCTGCCCGCCCACCTGGCCCACATCCGTCCGCCCAAAGCGGACGATCCGTCCGAGCCAGCCCGCCGAACACGTTTTTCCGTCGCCCAGCGACTTGCCGCTGGATTCGGCAATCTGCACCGCTTGCAGAGTCGTGTGATCAACAATGGCTTACTGACGCGTTACGAGCAGATCATTCGCCTCGCACTCCGCTGGAGGTACGCCACGCTGGCACTGGCCATCGGGTTGCTGTCCACGTCCTTCGGACTGGTTGCCGGTGGGATCGTCGAGCAGGTGTTTGTTCAGGAAATCGACAGCGAGACGCTGATTTGTGAACTCGAGATGCCGGTCGGCACAACCGCCGCCAACGTCAAACAACAACTGCAGCAGCTCAGCCAGAAAGTGGTCGGTTCCCCCGAGACCCTGAACGTGCAGATGTTCGTAGCGGTTGCGTTCGACATGACCGGCAGCGGAGCCCCCAGCAGCGTCCAGTCCCACCTGGGCCAAATCGTCGTGGAACTCAAACCGGCCGACCAGCGCGAACAAGAGGGTTTAAGATCCAGCGAACAGTTGCTGGCCGATTTGCGCGACTTCTCACGCAGAGAACTGCTGGGTGTCAATTCCGTCACCTGGCAGGCAGTCAGCGGCGGCCCGGGTGGCAAAGATATCCACATCCGAGTGACCGGAGATGAACTGGCCATCATCCAACAGGCCGTGGATGCGCTGCAGGAACAACTTGAGGGATACCAGGGAGTCAGTGACCTGGACACGAATTTGGACATCGGCCAGCGGGAAGTCCAATTGCGACTGCTACCAACGGCCGAAGCAACCGGCATCACCGTCGGACTTCTGGGGAGCCACGTGCGTTCGTCGATGTTTGGCCGCGAATCGCGACGGATCACTCGGAATCGAGAAGATGTTCGCATCGTGGTCCGCTACCCCAAACGGTTTCGTGAGAACATGTACAACATCGAGTCGATGTGGATCCCGTTCGGCCTCACAGCCGCCACACGCAAGTGGATCCCGTTGCAGGAAGTGGCCGAGATCACCGAAGCTCAGGGCTACACAACCATTCATCGCAGCCAACAGCGGCGATCGGTTACGCTGCTGGGCAGTCTGGATGAAGCAGCCGCCGGAGCGACAACGGCGGAGATCCTCAGCGAAGTGCAACAACGATTCGCTGCGAGCCCTCTGGCAAAACAACATCCGGAGATCACTCTCGAATTCCTGGGCAAAGTGGAAGAACAACAAAAGTCCTTCGCCGGCCTGGCGATCGCCTTTCCGGTCGCAATGCTGATGATCTACACATTGCTGGCGGGGCTGTTCCGCTGCTACGTCCAGCCGCTGGTGGTCATGGCGGCCATCCCCTTTGGACTGCAAGGAGCCATCATCGGCCACTGGGTCACCGGAAATCCGATTACCATCCTGAGCTGGATCGGGTTTGTCGCGCTGTCCGGGATCCTGGTGAACGATTCCCTGGTGATGGTGGACTTCATCAACAAACACATCGACCGAGGTCACAGCCGCCTCGAAGCCACTGTTCTTGGAGCAAAACTGCGTCTGCGCGCCATTTTGCTGACCACACTGACCACGATTGCGGGTCTGACACCCATGATGTTCGAAACCAGCTTGCAGGCCAAATTTCTGATCCCGATGGCCGTCACCTTGACCTTCGGGCTGGCATTCGCAACCGTCCTGACGCTGATCATCGTGCCCACGTTGAACATGGTGTTTTTCGACATTAAGGCACTGGCGACCGTCTGGTCACAGCCCGACAACCGCGGCGAGCCAGCCGTCCAGGACACAGCGCCAACCGCGCAGGCGTCCTGAATCCCGGTCTGGACACCGGACCAGCGTCCGCCCACGGCATGGCGCCACTTGCTCAGGGACCGGCTCCCAGAGCCACCTCGCATCCGGACCGCTAGTGTCCTTCGACAGCATAAAGTCGATCGTAGGCCCGCAGGTAAATGTGGCCGTCGCTGATAGCCGGTGTCGCGTAGAACAGTCCGTTGAGTTGGTTTTCTTGGCGAACCGTACCGCTGCCATCAGCGGCAATCACACTGCAGACCCCTTCGATATTCAGAAAATACACGTGACCGTCGCCGGCGACAGCCGAGGCATGATACGTCCCCGTCTTGAGCCGCTTGCGCCACAACAGCTTGCCCGATTCCAATTCCACACAAGCGGCCACACCATTGTCGGCAATCATGAACACGCGGCCGTCGACGATGACGGGTGTCGACGAATCCGGAGTCGACGTTGTGTGTTTCCAGAGACGATTTGACGCGATGTCACCCTGGCCAATCCGGACAGCCATCACGTGACCTTTGCCGGCACCGGCGGGGTTGGCACTGGTGGCCAACAAGATGCCCGACGCTGCCACTGGCGACGCGATGATGCGTCCGTAGGGACTGTTGATCTTCATCCCATCTGCGATCCAGGCTTGAGTACCACGGCGTACGTCGTAGGCGTTAACGTGGTCGGACCCGGAAACCATCAATTGCCAACGGTCGCCCGCGCGGTAGAGAATCGGCGAGGAATAAGCATCCGGACCGTCGTCTGCTGCGGGCAACTTCCGATCCGCCTTCCAGACTTCGCGCCCGGAGACCTTATCCAGCGCCACCACATAGGACACACCCTTGGTCATGCAGGCCACATAGAGCCACTGCTGCCAGCCTCGAGGTGAGGAGCCCATGCCAAAGGTAATGTCGTAGGCGCCATAATCGCTGGCCAGGTCGCGTTTCCATTTGATGGCACCACTGCGGGCATCGATACAAACAAGCAGCCCGTTGCCGAAATAGGCCCATATGTGATCGTCGTCGGACACGGGAGTCGGAGTGGCGGCGTTGTGCCGATGAGCGTACAGGTTGGCCGGCCCCTTGGCAGCCAGTTTGCCTTGGCCCACGGAGACTTTGCGGATCAGTTTGCCGGTGGCACGATCCACCGACACGACCCACAAACCGCCGTCGGAGGTTTGCGTCGTCAGATCCACGCGGCGGCCCGTGATGGCCGGTGACGAATTGCCGCGGCCGGGCAACGCCACGCTCCAAGCCAGACCGGCATCAGCCGACCAGCGACGAGGCAATCCGGTTTCGCGCGAGACGCCATCACCCGTCTCGCCACGAAACTGACCCCAGGTGTCAGCCCGTGCTTCACGATCCACCGCACCCAGGCACAATACCATTGAAGCAACATACGGGATGTATCTCATCGTTTTCCTCATACAAACTCGCGAAAACAGCAACGCATGACGTTGGCCAACGCAACGATCGCCACGCGAACCGCGCCGTTCAGCCAACCTGGCCAGTACCGTGTTGCCAGTGACGTGTTGCCAGTGACGTGTTGCCAGTGACGTGTTGCCACGGCGTGCCGATCGCTGACGGGAACGTGTAGGTTAGGAATTGCCGCACACAGATACCAGTCCGCGGCAACACAGTGCCGCCATTGTGATCCCACAACGCGCGGCGCACGCTTGGACTGACGATCGGCAGTGGTTATGCTGATGCCAGACCGGTATCAGCAACGCGTGCGTTGCCGGCGCAATTTCCATGTCACCATCGACGGGCATGTTGCCGAGGGCACTGACCCGTTGTTGCCAGCGATGCAAACCCTGACCTGCCCCCGCTCACCGCCAGGGCCGGTTCAAGCCTCGGTCTCGAACGACGCATTCTGACGCAAACCGCAGACGGTCCGATGCACCAATCGGAGCACGATAGCCGAAATTCCATCGTTCCTTGGGGAGAATTGCCGTGAGCACAGCCCGTCGAGATTTTCTGAAACGCTCTGCTGGTCTCGTTGCCTCGACCGTGATTCCGATCGGATTCAGCACCGACGCATTGCGGGCCGCCGACGCTCAAAAAAAAGACGACCCCAACGAACGACTTGAAGTGGCATCGATTGGAACGGGTGGCCGCGGGTCCGGTATTGGCCATCAGGCCGGACGGCTGGGCAACATGCGCGCCTGCTGCGACGTCGACCGCGGTCGTGCCGACAAATTCGCATCCCGCTACGGAGAGAATTGCCAGGTCTACACCGACTACCGACAGTTGCTGGACCGGGATGACATCGATGCGGTCACCATCGGCACTCCGGATCACTGGCACTCCAAGATCGCAATTGAGGCCATGCAATCGGGCAAAGATGTCTATTGTGAGAAACCGCTGACACTGACGATCGACGAAGGTAAACAGATCTGCGCGGTGGTGCGCAAGACCAACCGCGTGTTTCAGGTCGGTACACAACAACGCAGCGAGTACAAACAGAATTTCCTCAAAGCCATCGCACTGGCCCGCAGCGGACGTCTGGGCAAGACCCTCAAGGCCACGGCATCGGTCGGAAAAGCGCGGAAGGGCGGTCCGTTTTCAGCGAGCAAACCACCCGCCAACTTCGATTGGAACATGTGGCTCGGGCAAGCCCCGATGACGCCATATATCAAAGAGCGGACGCATTACCAGTTCCGTTGGTGGCAAGAATATTCCGGTGGCCAGGTGACCGACTGGGGAGTGCATCACACCGACATCGCCATGTGGGCACTCGGCCTGGAAAACACGGGCCCCACATCAATCGTCGGCAAGGGAACATTCGACAAGCGCAAGGACTGCTACAATGTCGCCCACGCATTTGACTGCACGATGCAATTTGAAAACGGCAATCAGATCACGCTCAACAGCGGTGGGAACGAGTTGATTATCCAGGGAGAACTGGGCCGAATCCGAGTCAATCGAGGCGGAATCAGTGGCAAACCCGTCGAGCAACTGGCCCAGAAAACCGAGGATCAGGACTGGCTGAATGGCGAAGTCCAGAAGCTCTACCGAGGCAAGCGGCTCAATGGCCACATGCAGAACTTCTTCGATTGTATCCAGGACCGATCCCTGCCGATCTCGGACGTATTCACGCATCATCGATCCGTGAGCGTCTGCCACTTGGCCAACATCGCCATGCTGCTGGATCGACCGCTCAAATGGGACCCCCAAAACGAAGACTTCCTGGGCGACAAACAAGCATCGGCCAAGTTGACGCGTGCGCAGCGCAAACCCTTCGAGATCCACGTCTGAAACAGACTGCGGTGTCCGCTGACTCCGTCGTGACCATCGCGCGACTGCACATACCAGCCGGCGACCGTCCTGCCCGGCCGACACCGCCCCTGGTTGGCCTCGCGCTGGTTGCCCTCCCGCTACGGCCCTCACCGTCGCGCCGACACCGACACCGTCGCCGGGCAGCGGACGGTCATTCCGATTGTGGCTGCCGCGCAGCAGGCGTCGCGGCGAGCACTTCGGCTACGGCCGCCTGCGCAGCATCCGCCAACTCGCGGACCAGCTCTTGCAACAGAGATTGTTCCTGGCGTTCGCGGACCGCATCCTGCAACAGGCTGGCGCATTCGGAAATCTGAGCAAAGCCATAACTGCCCGCCGCCCCCACAGTTTGGTGCAGCAGCGATTCCAACTTCACTAAATCGGTGTCGGACAACGCCCGTTGCAAATCGAT
>Ga0315336_1001904_pt1 | contig 35576 bp, 32 predicted proteins | sample ASW5metaG_FD_204512 | JGI IMG/M metagenome (GOLD analysis project Ga0315336, IMG submission 204512) | Ammonia-oxidizing marine archaeal communities from Monterey Bay, California, United States - ASW #5 | ecosystem: Environmental > Aquatic > Marine > Intertidal zone | place: USA: California... | reverse complement strand
AAACACCGCTGGTCTCCGAACCCACCGGCGTAATACCGAAAGCGGCTCCCGCATCCATCAAGGCCTCCCAAACTGCAAGTCCATCACGCCGACGAACATTGACCTCAAAGCTGAGTTCACCGGTGTAACTCACACGGGCAACGCGAGAGAATTTTCCTGCCACCTGACCTTCGCGCATCGACATAAACGGAAACGAATTGGCGTCCAGATTGATATCAATCCCCGTTGAAGCCAAAACCTCCCTGGCTTTAGGTCCGCAGACGCAAATATTGGCCCACTGGCCGGTTACTGTTGTGACATACACCCTTAAGTTCGTCCATACGACCTGGAGTAACCGCACCATATGGGTATACACCGCATCAGCAGTTCCTGATCCAGCAGAAAGAAGGTAATGGTTCTCACCCAACCTGAATGTCACACCATCATCAAGCAGACGGCCATCCTCATGCAGCATCATCCCAAACCGTCCCTGCCCAATTTCCAGGTCGTCCCAGCTATTGGTGTAGACGCGATTCAAAAATGTTGTTACGTCTGGACCATGAAGCTCAAACTTACCCAGCGGCGTACCGTCATAAATACCTACCTTTTCTCGCACCGCCAATGCCTCCCGGTTGACCGCTGACCGCATATCCTCCCCTGGCTCAGGATAATAAAATGGTCGACGAAAATTAGAGCCCGCTTCATTCATCGATGCGCCGGAATCTATGTGCCACTGAGTAATGGGTGTCGTTCTCAGTGGTAGTATCAGCGGACCGTCATGTGATCCAGCAATAGCTCCAAAACTGATAGGACTGTAAGGGGGTCTGTAGGTCGTCGTACCTACTGAACCCGGTTCAACCGATAGTTGACTCGCGATCAGACCAATTACATTGGTATTACTGATTTTTCCCTGGTCCGTTGCCATCCCAGCAGTCGTGTAGCGCTTGGCGTGCTCTACAGATACATAGTTCTCACGCACCGCCAGTTTCAGATCACTACTCGTCACGTCGTTCTGAAAGTCGACAAATGCTTTGGCTCTGGATGTGGTCGGAATCTCCCAAATGGGTTCTATCTGAAGTTCTGGTGTATCGGATGCATCGGGCTGTCGCGGCATCATTGGCCTCAAACCCAATGCTTCGACACTGCGCCTCCCAACCGCCAGGCCCTCGTGCAAACAACCTTTAAGATCAAATACGCCTCGCACCGCGCCTGTACAGAACGAGGACTGAACGGATTCACCCGGCACAAAGCACGCGAGACGCGAGTCGTAGACCGGCTTTGCGCCGGAATGCGAATGAAGATGCACCAGTGGGTTCCAGCCACCCGAGTAACAGACCACATCACACGCCAGCCTTCTCACCTGTGAGGTATCAGCCAGAGACACCACTTCTACACCTTGCACGTTTGAGCGCCCGTGAACCGCGCTGATACCCGAGGCGCTCAACACTTCTATGCCCTGGTCTGCCGATCTTTTCAACAGATCATAATCAATCGTCTGACGAGTATCCACGATTGCGTGAATATTTTGCCCTGCCTCAACAAGATCAAAAGCAGACTGGTAAGCACTGTTATTATTTGTCGTGATGACGATCTGTCGACCAAGATTGACTGCGAAACGATGTACATATGTACTCGCCGCCGAGACAAGCATCATGCCAGGACGATCATTGTTCGGAAAAACAAGCGGCCGTTCTACAGCCCCTGTGGCAATAATTACCTGCTGTGCGCGCACGCGCCAAAATCGCTCACGCAGCCAGGATTGCTCGGGGTTTCGTTCGACGACCGTCAGCATATTGTGATCGTAGTATCCTGCAACCGTACTGTTGGCAAGTCTGCGAACATTGGACCGACGGTCCACTTCTGCAGTTATTCGCTGAGCCCACTCCACTGCAGACTGCCCGTCAATCTGGGCCGGTTCACTAAGCAGTCGTCCTCCGGGCTGACTCTGATCATCCACAAACAGGACCCGGGCACCACTTTCACCGGCAACCAGAGCAGCAGCTAGACCACTCGGCCCTGCGCCGACGATGAGGATGTCGCAATGATGGTATCGCTTTTCGTAAAATTCAGATTCCGTTGTCTTGGGAATCTGACCCAGACCTGCTGCTTTGCGGATTACACGCGCATAGCTATTCCACGGGCGCCACATGAAGGTTTTGTAGTAAAAACCGGCAGGAATAAGGCGAGATATCCGATCGTTGACACTTCCCAGGTCAAACCGAGGCCCTGGCCAACAGTTCTGACTTTTCGCATGCAGATGATCCGTCAGGGGCAAACACGTTGCCAGCACATTTGGCTCTTCAAATTTCCCTTGAAGCTGAACCAGCGCATTCGGCTCTTCGAATCCCGCACCCACAATCCCCCGAGGCCGGTGATACTTAAAGCTTCGTGCAATCACCCGAACTCCGTTTGCCAACAATGCCGATGCCAACGTGTCACCGGGGTATCCCTTGTAGTGTCTACCGTTAAACTGAAATGGAATAACGCGATCCCGATCTATCATACCCCCCGTGGGTCTTCGGCTGGGGTAGGCATTCATCGCAAGACAATCCACTGAATCAGTATAAGAAGATTATTCAGGAGGTCTCTCCATCCTTTCTGGTGGAGACTATCTCGTGTGTCACATTATTTCTGCAGATCTCAAACCACTGTTCACAGCCTCTGGCATGCCACCACCGTTCTATAACCCAGCCTTTTTCGTTGTCGTTGTTATACATGTAGGCAGCCCACTGCCCATCAGTCAGGCTCGAGGGATCATCGGGACGCACCCGAGATGCTTCACCACCCCAGGTGAATTCATCGTCATTGCGTGGCCCACACCACGGACAGGAAACCTGCATCATTGTTCTGTGCTCTTCGACCTATCAGTGGTTTGCCGACACACCACCCTCAACAACAAGATGTCCCGTACCAAACCGGTTTAGACCCAGATCCCGTGTTAGCTCATGGGACTGGTCTGTCGCAATCAAATGTGCGTGCGTCTTCGCGGCAACCGGCGTTGTCTTGAATCCGCCAGAGCCTGCCACGTCGATGTAAAACCCTGGAATGTCGGTTTTAGAGATGATTGGACTACCATCGTAAGTCATATCCAGCATACCCGCCCAGTGTCTCAGGAGTTTCAACCGTTTAAACCGGGGAAAGATTTCCAGCATTGCAGAACTTGCATTCTCAATAATCGGGAACGTGCCGCGTTGCGCGTAAGACGAATAGGGGTCACATCCTTGCCCGATCACAATTTCACCCTTATCAGATTGCATGAGATAGGTACCGAAGTAATTGCGGATGACTACTATTTCATCCAGTACAGGCTTTATCGGTTCAGAGACCCATGCCTGAAGCGGCTGGGTCACTATGGGTAGCCGCAATCCAGCCATTGCAGCGACCACACTGCCATGACCTGCAACGGCCATGCCCACTTTCTTAGCCTTGATCGTACCTCGGGTAGTCTCGACACCCGTAACGCCTGAACCATTACGAAGAATTCCGGTCACTTCGCAATTCTGGATAATGTCCACACCACGGCTGTCCGCTGAACGGGCAAAACCCCAAGCGACGGCATCATGCCGTACCATGGTCGCATCGGGCTGGTAAACCCCACCTACTATCGGCATTCTTGTGTCTGCGGGGGGCTCAAATATCGGCAGTCGGCGCTTGATCTCTTCCAAGGACATCATTTCATAGCGGGCACCATAGATATGCATGGTATTGGCCATTTGGGTAGCGATGCGGGACGCGCCCGAACTTTGCAGAAATGAGATCATGCCACGCTTACCCACCATAAGGTTGTAATTCAATTCTTTGCTCAACCCATGATAAAGCGCGAGCGATGCTTCATGAAAAGGCACACTTGCTTCACGAAGAAAATTCGAACGGACGGTCATCGTATTCCGGCCTGTATTGCCACCTCCCAGCCAGCCTTTTTCTAACACAGCGACATTGGTGATGCCGTGGTCCTTTGCCAGGTAGTGCGCCGCACCTAAACCGTGTCCGCCACCGCCGATGATGACGACATCATATTGACGTTTTGGTTCAGGATTTCGCCAAGCCTGCTGCCATTGCTCATGGTAGCTCAGAGAATTTCGAAGTAAGCTGAAGACTGAGTAACGCTGCATTATTAGATCAGGCTCATCACTTGTGGAGGCTGAGCCTAGAGGTCACGATCAGTAAGAGCCGACTTTACTCTGAGTTCTATCTCGTGACTGCGTTCAGTCGCCGAAAGAAATTTGGTCTCAGACACAATCTGGCCAACCAGATTGGCAAACTGCTTCTGCCAATCCAGGTGATCAGCGTCGCTGCCCGGACAATGAACTATCACATCGCCTGCCATCGTTGGGATGTGACCATCCTCATTCATCTGTGGTCGCGCTGGTTCAATTCCATCCTGGAGTCGTCGTATTGCCTGCCTGAGCATACGACGATAGCGAGCAACGCCACCGTCGGTATTCCCCCGATGCTCGCCCTCATGTTTCGTTATTGTCCCTTGCGAGACCTGAGCTTCATAATCACCTGGCATTCTCTGGCCTTCTTCATAACTTCGTTCATCACCTGTTTGGCCAACAAAATCGACTTTGTTCAAACCGACATTAGCCCGATTCCCCTTTTCATCTAAATCAAGATCATCTCCAAAGTGCCGCCAGGCGATAATCTTGCAGTGCGTATCGTCTACCGGTAACGTCCACTTAGTGATCCCTACTCTCGGGAAAAACTTCTCCCGATCTGGATTCTGGTAAATGTCAGGTGGCTGTGCCGTGGCCGGCAGAAATATCTCGGCGGTACGTACCCACATGTAGTCTTTCCATCGCCTGGCATTCGTCAAAAATATACCGATGTCATCGTTCATGGGATGCCATTCAACGATAGGTAGCGTACCCCAGGCAGGATTAAAGTGTGCTCGTGTGACTCGGGTATGCAAAAACACGCTATGAAACGGATCCATCGGATTTTCGGCAACCTGTAGCCAGTTGCACGGATAATCAATCGCGTAAGGCACCATGTCGTGGTCAGCAATGCTCATGGTGTCGAGGTGCAAGAAAGGCGGCTTCTGTTCCGGAGGACCCAGATAGGCAAATACCAGTCCATTGTGTTCTATTACGGGATAGGCACCATGACAGACACGTTCAGGAATTGTGCTGTTCTCAGGCTCACCTGGCACCTCGAGAACTCGTCCGTCAATGTCAAACAGCCAGCCGTGGTAGCAGCAGCGTAGGCCATGCTCAGCTGGAATTCCATATTCGAGTGATGCGCGACGATGGCTGCAGTGTTTATGCAATAAACCAAGGCGACCTGACAGATCTCTAAACAAAACCAACTCTTCTCCAAGCACCTTGATTAATAGGGGCAGATCCGTAACCTGCTCAACCATCGCAACCGGCCACCAGAATCGCCGCATGTACTCCCCGCATGGCGTACCTGGCCCAGTACGGGTTAACTCCTGATCGTCAGTGAGGACTACCGTCTGGTAATACCCACCGTAGGACATAGGTGGAGGTGTCATCGAATCTGTCATACGAGTACCCCGTACCTTAAAGAATTCCCGTGTAACGTCTTTGCACAACGGAACTGTAAATCATGTCAATAAAACCGATGTAATCGAAGACAGGGAGATTCACGACATCCTGAATATCAGCCGCAAACGTGGGTAACTGCGAACATTCCAGCAATAAGGCTCCGATATCTGGGAATTGTATTACTACATTCCTCGCGATTTCGACAAGCTCTCTTCTCTGGAGGTCGACATCCAGGGTTGTTCGGGTGCCACCCATATGAGTCGCATAAAATTCAGTAGAGGCTTCCATACCAACTATGTGAACTGGCATATCTGACGTTATGCCTACCGCCGTTAAATAGTCGGAAACAAGCAGGCGCTCAGATGCCGTAATGATGCAGACACTACGGTCACTTCGGATCATCCTAACAATCTGAGGCACCATCATTAGCGGTGATGTAAACACCGGAATATGCACCGCATCAGCCAACACCTCCTGTACCACAGAAAAGAAACCACACGCCGTCACCACTGCTCGAACGCCGTCATCTTCTAACGACTTAACAGCATCAATGATTTTCTGGATATCGGCAGGAACAGCACGGGTTTTATCCCATGGTGTCGGCGTATCAAACAATCCCTCGATCACCTTTAGCCGTACGGGATAGTCATAAGTACTGGCATTCGCCACGTCACCAGGAAGAATAGGGTAACGACGACCGTCAAACAGGGCGATACCAATTGCCTCCCCGTAATATTGTTTACCACCTTCAACAATCACAATACTATTGACCTAACCTTTTCACTCAACCGCAAATTTGCGTTTAAAGTAAAGGAATCACGCTCGATACACCGACAATCTTCTCTCCAGCCTACCAAACAATAATGCCAAAAAGTAACAGATACAGAAATACATTCCTGCCACAAAAATCCAAATTTCAAAAACATGTTGCGTTGAAACTGCAACTTCTTGAGCCAAGAATGTCAGTTCTTGAATAGAAATTAAAGCAACAATTGATGAATCCTTGATCAGCGTTATGAACTGTCCAGCAAGTGGTGGCACCATTCTTTGCACGGCCTGAGGCAGTATCACCCATCGGAGTACATGGAATCTCGATAGACCAATTGACTGACCCGCTTCAATTTGTCCTCGATCGATCGATTGAATTCCGGCACGAACAATTTCCGTAATGTAAGCAGCCTCAAATATTGCCAAACAAAAAATACCAGAAATAACGTTTGAAAAGAGTTCGGGAGGGCCGAGAATTACTTCAAGGATAGCGAGAGTCGAAGGAGATGCCCTGACCGAAATTTCATCTATGCCGAGAATTGGCACCAACTGAGAGCTAATAAAAAAATAGAAAATAAATATAAAAACAACCGGCGGCATATTGCGTACGAACTCTACGTACAGTCGGCTAATCATTCTTGGAAATAGACGCGTACTGGTACGCATCACACCCATAACCACACCGATGATTGCTGCCAGAAGCATAGACCAAATAGCCAACCTGCAGGTTGTTAATAGGCCTTTTAAAAGCAGGTTTGGTGCGTAACGCTGCTCATCTTCGTCCCAGCGCAAAATGTATTCCGGGATAAAGTCCCAGTGCCATTTGTAGACCAATACGGTTTCGATCTTGTAAAAGACATATCCAACCAAAACCAAAACAAACGCAATAACCACAACGTCGATTACGAGGGTTAAAGGCGTTCTTTTTAAAGATTTCCTGGCAGACACGTTCTCTTCAACTATTCTGGCGAGGCCTTATATCGCAACTTAGCTAACGAAATACCGGAGGGGCTCGATTTGCAATCGAACCCCTCCAAATTAGGCTAAGTAGTGCTTAATCTTTGAGGTTGACTTGGTCAGCCCAACCCTTGGTTGTAAACCAGTAGGTCCAGCGCTCGTTAAGCCAGCCGTTACTCGTTTTTGTCATTATCCAGTTTGAAAAGACATTTAATGCATCAGGATCACCTTTTCGAATTGCAAATGACTCATTACCCTCGGTAAGCTTTTCTAGAGTAGGATTGAACAAAACCTCGGGGTGCATACTTTGCCAGTCGGTAGGTTTAGGGAAGCTCGTTAACACAGCATGGGCATTGCCATTGACAACTTCTTGTAGCACTAACGCGCTGTCATCAAACTGACGAAGCTTAGCCTTTGGAAAAATTTTCTGCGTGTCGGTACAAGATGTTGCACCACGGCGACAGGTAAAGGTAACTTTAGAACTGTTGTATCCTTCGGGCCAAGCAAGTCCTCCGGCAAGCGCCTTATTGGCAACAATACCCATACCCGAGTGCGCATAAGGCGCGGTGAAATTAACTGTCAAGTTTCTTTTGGTGGTTACACTCATACCGCCGATGATAACGTCAAAATTGCCCGCGATAAGGGCCGGAATAATGCCAGACCATGCTGTTGGCACAAATTCGATTTCGACACCTAAATCTTCAGCCAATTTTGTTGCCACATCAATTTCGAAACCGATTAACTCACCTTTTTTATTGCGCATAGCCCAAGGAACGAATGTAGCCATGCCTACCTTGATCTTGCCTCTTTTCATGATGGTTTGAATCACACTTTCAGAAGTAAGTTGCTTCTGAGCTTCTCCGGCGACTGCCGTCGCCACAAATAGCATTGACACCAATATTGCTGTAATCCCAGCAAAGGGTTTTTTCGTTACCCACATACCAATTACCTCCGTTTGTTGTTAAAGTTTACAAGGTACAAAACATAAGGTATTGCTCCGTGACGATGTAAAAACACTATCCGAAACAAGACGCCTATATCTTTTATGACAACCATCAACCAGTCGATGTCCTATCTCTAAAATACTTTTCTAGCCCACTGACGCCTAAAGACAACGTGACAGTCAAGACTAAATAGATTGCTGCGACCACTATCCAAACCTCAAACGCCATAAACGTCTCAGAGATAATATCGAGCCCAGTTGTAGTCAAGTCAAATACCGCTATGACACTCACAATTGCAGAGTGCTTGATCAAATTTACAAGAATTCCCACCAAAGGCGGCAACATAATTGGGATCGCCTGAGGAAGTATTACGTACCTATAAGCTTGGCCGCGACTTAATCCAACGCTGTCACTGGCCTCCCACTGTCCCTTAGACACTGACAATATTCCGGCTCTCATAATTTCTGAAGCGAAAGATCCTTCAAAAAATGAGATGCATAATACCGCGATCCAGAATCGATCCATTTCCAAGATCGGCCCAAGAATAAAATAAAACACAAATAACTGAACCAATAATGGTGTGTTGCGAACAATCTCAAGATAAATCTTAGCCAGAAGCCTACCCGAGAAAGACTCAGACAAGCGGAGAAATGCTGTTACCAATCCAATGGTGAGCCCCAGGACGATACTATAAGCACCTATTTCCAGCGTAACAAATAAACCATCTACAAGAGGTCCGGGGATAAATTCACCATCGATAATTCTGTAAAGGTACTGAGGTATCCGATGCCACTGCCATACATAGTTCATACTATTAGCACCACGCAAGGTAAGCCAAACTAACGCGCCTGTGAACACAATCAGTTGAATTACATCAAACGATCGACTCTTCCACCATTTCTGCAGTCGCGGGCGCCTGACTACTTGAGTATCAAACTTAATCAATCTGATCCACCAGCCAATGTTGGAAATAGCGAACGTTCTGTTCCCAAGTCGTTGAAAACTTTACGTCGTCCGCAATAGGAGATGACCTTGCTGACTGCTGTAACTCCATGCAGCGGTGATCTTGGGGACGAATACCCCGTCGATCTGCTAACTCACGCGCAGGACCTAACCAGCGATCTAGAACGTTATTCACCGCACCTTCAAAACAATCTTGACCCATCACACCAGGCGCAAAAAACCAAGCCATCCTCGCTTGAGTTACTCCTGGGGCTACGGGAACGTAAACAGCTGGAGCGTAAGCCATAGACCCGATAGTCACTGTGGTGTTAGGTAATACTGCATTTGCGGCGCTCGTGTGTCCGTCCGGTTCCCACTTTTTGGGCAGTGAGGGCAAATACCCACTTGAGCCTTCAACCGGTTGTGGTATTGGTGGCCGTTTATCATTTGCCCGCAACATCATAGTGTTCCCTTCCGCAATCATATCGGTATACGGCTCTCCACTATCCAAATCGACTTCGTCCGACATCTTGTCAAACACGCCATCATGAACCCAAACGTGGTGATAGACCTCCCAGTTTTCCATGACCAGCTTCCAGTTCGCTCGAAAGTCCCATGTCTGGCGATGACCGATCTCAAGAGAGTCAATGTCCAGATGGGCAAGTTCTCTGTCCATTGGTTCGAGATAGTCGGGCAGACTAGCTGCTTTACCGTCTATATTAATGAATACAACATGGTTCCAAACGTGACTCCGCACAGGAACCAAGCTATTCTTCAAAGGATCTACCGGATTATCTCTAGATCCAGCTGTACCATCCCAGAATGGCGTTGCAATCAGACTTCCCATTAGGTCGTAGGTCCAACCGTGGTAGGGACACTTGAAATTGGTCAGTCTCTCACAAGGCTTATCAAGAACAATAGTAGCTCGGTGGCGGCAGACGTTCTGCAAAACTCTAATATTGTCATCATTGTCCCGAACAAGAATCAAGGGCAATCCTTGAACTGTCAGAGGTACAGCGTCACCGCGGTTCGGTACGTCAGAATCAAATGCAATTCCCATCCAAGTTTTAGGAAACAACCGCTCTTGTTCGAGTTCAAAAAACGTTTGACTGGTGTAAACTGAAGCGGGTAGCCCGCGAGCTTTATCGAGGATTGGATCTCGAAGCGCACGCAACGTGTCCGATTGAAAGACTTCCTCCCCCTTACTCATCCAGAATGTCCTCAGTAGTAGGTGCAAGATTTGCACTTAGTACTTTATTGGTTCCAATCGCCAACCATCAATAGCAAGCGTGCCAAGATCAAGTGATGATACTTTGAATTAGCATAGAATCAACCCTAGCCCCAGCAGGATTCAACCTTACCTTTGAAAAAAAAACAGAACGTGTTATATAGACTCGTTATTAGCTAGGCATAAGCATTAAATCTGATTCACTCTGTCGCTTCAGGTTTTGACACAGTCATAGAAATATAAGGTTTCACCCTTCAGGAATACTATGCCCGCACAACCAATAATTGAATTGAACAACGTTGACAAGTTCTTTGGTGATTTTCAGGCATTGAAGGATGTCAGCCTGACGGTCAGACTAGGTGAGCGAGTCGTGGTCTGCGGGCCATCCGGATCTGGCAAGTCAACCATGATTCGCTGTATTAACCACCTGGAAGCACACGATTCCGGCACCATCGTCGTCGACGGTATCGAACTCACTGAAGATATGAGCAATGTACTCACGATTCGCCGTGAGGTCGGCATGGTGTTTCAGCAGTTCAATCTTTTTCCACACCTGACCGTCCTTGAGAATCTAACTCTGGCGCCAATGAAGGCCCGCAAATTGTCAAAAAATGATGCCACTGACATAGCAAAACAGTACCTGGAACGTGTCCAGATTCCCGAACAGGCCGACAAGTACCCAGGCCAGTTATCAGGCGGCCAACAGCAACGCGTTGCGATTGCACGCAGCCTCTGTATGAAACCCAAAATCATGCTGTTCGACGAACCGACATCGGCCCTTGACCCGGAAATGATCAAAGAAGTTCTGGACGTCATGATCGAACTCGCCCAGGAAGGCATGACTATGGTCGTCGTGACCCATGAGATGGGTTTTGCGAAAACTGTTGCTGACACAATGGTTTTCATGGATTACGGGGAAATCGTTGAAGTTGCACCACCGGATCAGTTCTTCAATTCTCCAAAGAGCGAGCGGACTACGTTGTTCCTGAGTCAGATTCTGTCGCACTGAAACCATTCGCTGTAGGTACCTCGCATAGTCGATATGCCTAACAGAAAAGAGGATCTTCGGCTCTACTGTTGGGAGGGCTATGAAAGTCCAGTCATTCTAGACCCATTTCGTCACCGGTACCGAATTGATGTCCAAGCACGTACACTGATTTCCGACGTCGAAGCCGCACATGAGATCGACCGACAATCACCGTCGGAGCGGGTTGACATTCTCAATATCAATAATGCGTGGGTGCAGAAGTTTCTACACCCACGTGGCGCAATTCGAACGCTCCAGGACGATCCCCCTGATACAACCTGGAAGGACTCCTCGCAGTTTGCTGATCTTAAACACTGGTCGCGGTCCCAGAATGGCAAACAAAATATTGGAATCTGCCAACGATTTGGCACATTCAACTTAGTTGTCAACACTAACCGAATTTCTCAAGACTTAGCTCAAGATGAGGGTTTCAAACTTGCTGCTGAACCGGATTTTTTTCAACGTTATGGGATTCTCTTGTATGAAGATTTTAATATATTCCATATTTGTATTGCGGCCGATATTGACCCCTTCCAACCGCTAAATTCTTTTCAAGAAACTTTTTTTGAGACTACAGCTCGAGATTGGTTTCGCAATGCAGCCTTAATCACCGATAATCACCATAGCCTGAATAAGGCGCTTATCGATGGCCGCATCGATTTTTATCTCAGCGGTGGAGTCTATACAGCATCACCAGCGAGGATGGACGGTCATGCGCAAGTTAGAGCTGTTACCCCATCGCAAGGCCCAATAAATGGTTTGGGTGGTATTGTATTCGTCGAAGTAACATGTGCACTGATGCGACCGGAGTTATCACCTTGGGCACAGCCGTTCCTGGATTATCTTGTCGAACCGGACACTGCGATTCGGGTCGCATTTCTGGATGGCACGTGCAATCCAGTCTTACAAATGGAAAATCCAAAAGTGCTATCTGCTTTCTCCAGAGCCCAGCTTGATGCTATCCAGTGGGATACGCTTGAAGAGGATGTCAGTCGTTGCGCTCACTATGATATTGTTCCAGACTTAGCGAATCGGTTGGTTCAACTTCGTGGAATAACAACCAGATTATCGACTGATAAGAAATTAAGAACCGGCAAATAGCTACCCAACTACACTACTCCGTGTGACCAATTCTACCGACTGTGCCTCACTTCCAGGATAGCGTTAAACAAAAACGGTTATGCAAAAATCTATTGAATCACTACGTCATTCTCTGACATTAGATTACGACTCGGCGCGAAGCATGCCGGCAGAATTCTATACTTCTGAAGAGCTGCTTGAGGTCGAAAAAAACAAGTTATTCACTAGCCAATGGCTTTGCATCGGACGCGTTCAACAGATTCCGAAACCTGGAGATTACTACGCGATAGAAGTGATGGGTGAACCTCTAATTGTGGTTCGAACAAACAAGGAGACAATTAGCGTACTTTCAAATGTTTGTCGGCATCGAGGGTCCATCCTGGTCAGCGACAGCGGAAATACTGACACGTTCACTTGTCCTTATCACTCCTGGTCCTACAATATTGATGGCAGTCTCCGTCGAGCACCGCTGATAATAGATCGACCTGATTTTGAGCCAAAGAAGTGCCGGCTGCCCGCATTTTCAAGTGAGGTTTGGGGCGGATTTATCTACGTTAACTTGGATGGAACTGCGCCGACTCTAGGGTCACAATTAGAAGGTCTCAGCAATTTGATCAAGAACTATCATATGGCTGACATGGTCGAACTACACAGTGAAGAAAGTATCTGGGAAACTAACTGGAAATGCCTGACAGAGAACTTTATGGAAGGCTACCATCTTTCCACTGTGCACCGTAAGACACTACATCCCATTACGCCAACTCACTTGTGCGAACACTTTCCAGCCGGTCAGGGTTATTTCGGTTACTTTTCTATTTTCCCGGATGACCTACCCCAGCGGGGAAAGTTCCATCCTGATCTCACAACTAAAGAGCGCCAGCGATCAGTAATGTTTGCGATTCCACCAGGACATGTAGCTGGCGTCGCTGGTCACAAAGTGACTTACCTTTATCTACAGCCAGACACAGTCGATACTGTCAGAGTGAAACGGGGCATTGCATTTGCAGACCCAGAAATCTCTAATGATGCTCTCGAAAATGCTGTTGACCTCTTCGAGCAAACAATGGCGGAAGATAAAATGCAACTTGCGAATTTGCGGCAGGGCCTACACTCTAGAAGTGTAACGACAGCACCGTTGGCGCCGGCCAATTTTGAAGGAAATGTCTTGGATTTTTACCAATATCTGGCACGACATATCTTGTAATTTTTACCATTCAATCAGCAGCTTTGAATACACAGTTTCTGAATACGCTGTTATGAATCCTGGCCAGACAGAACGATATAGCCGGCAGATCAAACTCCCTCAAGTGGGAAAAATCGGGCAGCAACAATTGCTGGATGCTCGGGTTCTGATTATTGGCATGGGTGGTCTGGGCTCCCCGGTTTCCATGTATCTGGCGGCAGCCGGTGTCGGTCACCTCGTCATCAGTGACTATGACCGGGTCGATGAGTCGAATCTGCAGCGACAGATCGTCCATACCCAGGCATCGATCAATGAACTCAAAGCGACTTCGGCTCGTGACACTTTGTTACGTCTGAATCCAGCAATCTCGGTTGATGCATTGAATTATGAACTCGGCGATGAAGAGCTACGTGAACAAGTCACTCAGGCCAACGTGGTGGTCGACTGTACCGACAACTTCCCGTCCAGATTCGAACTCAATCGAATCAGCCTCGCGACTGGAACCCCTGTCGTCTCAGGTGCCGCAATCCGCTGGGAAGGCCAGGTGTCAACTTTTATCCCCAAGAATCCGGATAGCCCCTGCTATCAGTGTCTATACCCCGATACTGGCATCGAAGCTGCCACCTGCTCTAACGAAGGCGTCATCGCTCCTATTGTGGGTGTCGTTGGAACAACACAGGCACTTGAGACCCTTAACGTACTGCTCGAAACCGGAAGTGGCTTGTGTGGACGACTGCTAGTTCTGGACGGCATTGCCATGGAATGGCAGACCATTTTGCTATCCAGGAATGAAAAATGTCCCGCCTGTCAAGATCGGCCTGCTTACTCAGATTGAGTTTAGCCCTCTTTTCCTCGCCTTAATTCGCTCCCATCGTGAGCCTATACGGTAGCCTACATCAGATTTAATTTCTACTTTGATGTTGTGTTGGCTCTATTTGATTGCGTCAAAGTGTGTACAGAGTTGCGCCATTTGCGTTGAACCGTATCCATGTTGCGTGCTGATGCAACAGCGTCAACAGGACGGACTCCTACCCGACCCCCTTTTTATTCTCTTGCGTAATATTATGTTGTACAGACTCACCATTGGAAGAATTTGAGCATTCCAAAATTTTGGTATTGGAAAATTTGGGGGAGTAAAAAATAAAATATGGTGGGCAATGGTGTGATGAACCATTGTTTGGGTGAGTAATTCTGGTTGGTAACCAGCACTGTTGCGTGAACAGTGGGCAGAGTGCTAATACTCTGTAAGTCTTGCGCTATGCGTGTAAAGGACTATTACTCCCCATTACCACCATCTTCTATTGGCAGTTGCGTTTCGGAAAAATAGTAACTGTCCTGTTATCGATAGTTTTAATCAGAGGCTTTTTTTGAAACGTAAAATGAAGCTATTGCGAAGATTACCAGAATAATAAACGGTGGATATGGAAGCCCAGTAACCCCATCAATAATGCTTACCTTAATGAGAATTAGAGCATTCAATGAAAAAGCTAAACCTGTGGCAAACAAAAACCGACTCGCGATTACTTGTTCTGCATCTCTCATAAACCAACAATAAATGCTCGCGATTAGTATACATCCGCCCAACACTTGTCGATGCCATACTCCAACCATCATTGCTTCTTCACCGAGAGGTGGAAAAACCTGAGATGTAATTTGAGCAGGTACAATGAGCGAAGCTAATCCCACTAAGCCCGTAACAATGGCCATTGCGGTCATAAGATTTTTCGGGTGCATATCTTTTCCTTTAACTTAGATTTTGCCTGTATCCGTTTTGCTGTTTCATTGTAAGTCTTGCACTATACGTGTAAAGGACTATTACTCCCCATTCCCACCATTCTTTATTCCCAACATCCTTTAAAGAACCTACTTACATGTACTATTCCTTCAATAGGGATGCCCAAACATCCATATCTTTACTCAGGTGTATTTTTTTCTGGAAAGCGATGTACCCATCCATTTCGATTCGTATGAAGTAGTAACCTAATGGTCCATGGAGTTTAAGTTCAGTCTTACCTTTGTATAAGTTATCAACGTAAACATCTGCGTCGGAGGGATGTGATCCTACGGTAAGGCTTGCGATCTCCTTTCCGCCATGGCTTCTACAAGTTGATTTTGAGACCCTCGCATCCCAGTTATCTGTACTACACCAAACATATCCGGAGTCCGCACGAACGCTATTTCCATACACTCCAGCAGAAATAAAACAGGTGCTGATGATGACAAATAACCATTTCATCCTAATATCTCATTCCCAACATCCCACTAAAACTGTAAACATTTGTTTCTATTCGCCCATCAGCCGCGGGTCGTCAATGTGAATGGGATCGTAGAGATTAGAAGTGTTATATGAGTCTGGTGAGTCGACGTGTACAAAATCAGCTTTTGATCTTTGAAAAACTTCCCGGTCAAGGCTATACCAGAATGTCGGCGGATCGTAGACACCACCCGCCGTACCGATTAGATCTGGGAACAATTCAATATCCCAAAGTAATGTAGTACTACAAGTTGCACAGGATTGATAATCCATCTCTTTGCCGCTTTCAGTTTTAAACTTATATGATTTCAAATTTCCTCGTGTGATTGTGAGATTCTCTTTCTGAAAGTATACCGAGACTCCAAGAGCACTACCGGATCGCAACTGACAGTAGCGGCAGTGACAGACTGCACTAAACTCAGGTTGACCAGAAACCTCAAACCTTACTTCTCCACATAAGCAACCACCTTCGTGTTTATCACTATTGGTCATTTCAATACTCCTCGATGATTATTTCTAAAACATTAAACAACTTCTCATTCCCAGCATCCCACTAAAACTGTAAACCTTTCCGTCTGACATTGGCCTGATGGCGGCCTTGTCGTACTCTGATGCTTCCCATTTTCTTCTCCCAAGTGTGTACACAAATGAGACAAGAACGAAAAAATGCTGGGAATTAAGGGATATATTCTCGACGGCATTGCCATGGAATGGCAGACCATTTCGCTATCCAGGAATGAAAAATGTCCCGCCTGTCAAGATCGGCCCGCTTACTGACAAGGTATCGCGCTGTCGGAATACCGGCTTTCTAGATCCATCAGCCACCAATATGAGACATCTCGACCTTGGAGTCTGCAAAGACATCTACGGGAATTTGTCCGCGGAGCTCAGAATATCGATCCTCCCGCTTACCCCACAATGTGTGTACGATTTCAAGCAGATCCTGATCACTGGCTCCCGCGCGAAGGGGATTACGAATATCGTATCCTTCAGTTGCAAACAGGCAGGTGTAGATCTGTCCTACCGCCGACAGTCGTACCCTAGAGCAGTCTCCACAGAAAGACTCAGTAACAGAAGTGATGAACCCAACTTCTCCACCATCATCCACATAGCGCCAGCGCTTTGCGACCTCTCCCCGGTAGTTGGGAGACACCGGCTCGATCGGCATCTCTTTATTTATCATGGCGACCAGTTCTCTGGCTGACACAACTTCATCAAGCTTCCAATTGTTGGTCGAGCCCACGTCCATGTACTCGATAAACCGCAAGATTGAACCGGTACCGTGAAAATAGCGAGCCAGCGGCAGTACACTGTGCTCGTTAAGACCGCGCTTGATCACAGCATTGATCTTAATGTTTTCAAACCCCGCCTGCCGGGCATTTTCAATCCCCTCAAGCACCCGTGAAACTGGAAACTCGACATCACATACCGTTCTGAAGGTTTCCTCATCCAGAGCGTCCAGACTCACCGTAATTCGTTTCAAGCCGGCGTCTTTCAGCGCAACAGCACGGCCCTTGCTCAAATACGAGGCATTGGTGGTCATACTGATGTCATCGATCCCTTCAATGGATGCAATCATTTCGATCAGGTGCTCCAGATTCCGTCGAATCATCGGCTCGCCGCCTGTGATCCGGACTTTCTTTACACCGCACGCTGCAAATACCTTTGCAATCCTTACAATTTCCTCCAATTGCAATAGTTCATCCCGGGGAACAAATGCATAACCTGGGCCGAAAATCTCCCGCGGCATGCAGTACACACAACGAAAATTGCAGCGGTCAGTAACTGAGATCCGGAGATCCCTGATCGACCGACCGAAGGCATCCACTGAACTTATTGCTGCCGTCGAAGCCATCCTTGATTAACCCCCACCTCGCTGAAAGGTTAAGTCAAACCTGGACTGGAACCGCTCTCTTTCTGCTACCGAGAGATTAACGTACTTAAAGATCACTTCGATAAAAGGTATTTTTACCAAAGCCGTTAAACGTCTTTCGCACTGAGGTCCGAGCGAGATCTGAATTGTGCCATCTGCATATTGCAAAGTAGCCCCATCTGAATAAGTCTTATGAACCCAGCCACCGGGTAACTGACTGAGCGAGCGGAAAAAATCCGAGTAGGTGAGACCCATTTCCCTGCGTAATGTCATCTCGGTTGGCATGAAAGCGTCAATTAACCACCGGCGACGGGCGGCCAAATTGCCAGTATGTCACCTTCCTTTAGCTTGTTCTGATCTCGATCGGACGGCGCGCAATACACACCATTCACAAGCACAAGATGGGCTTTTTCAGCGGGCACTTTAAACTGTTCAATGACTTGACTGATACTCTGCTCACGATCCAAGACAACCTCCACTGCATTCTGATGAGCACCGTCGGGCAGATATTCGGAAAGTCCGGCAAATAGTTTAAGCGTGATCTTCAAAACCAAAGCGTCGCAATGCGATCAAGCAGATCCAGCAACTTCCTGTGTCACCCCGATGTAGGCTTCCATTAAACCAACTGGATTTTTTTTCAACCGCTCTTTCCACACACCAAGGGGGACACGGCTTTCAATCAATCCGCGTAATACACCCAAGTGCGCATGGTAACCCACCGTATTCGCACCGACGAGAACATCATCCTTGAACTGCAAGTTGATGTACTGGTAATTGTCCGGGTTGTATATCTCAGCCGAGTCACTACCGTCTACCCCTTCCCAGGCACCGAAAGATGACGTTACAAGGCCAAGCGTATCAAGAATATTCATATTGAGGCTACCCTTGTAACTGAAAGAGTTGTTGGTCGCCATGTTGGTCGCAGCCACTCGACCGTGTTCAGTGGCCGTAGGCTGAACAGCGTGAACGGCGGTCTCACCGGTCGAGAAATCCAACCCTTGCGCACAATCACCAGCAGCATAGACATCAGAGATACTAGTCTGCATGAACTCGTCGACCTCTATACCCTGATCAATCTTAATGTCCAGATCCTGAAGAAATCCAACATTCGGTTTTACACCGGTAGACACAATGACAACATCCGCAGGGTAAGCTTCACCATTATTGAGTACGACGTTGAGTTCATTCTGGGTTGACTCAATTGTCTCCACTGTCGTCCCCGTGTGAACGGTAACACCCTTACTTTCACACCAGGTTTTCAGCAAATTACCAGCTTTCTCACCCAGCATCCGCGGCACCATGCGCGGACCCATTTCGACGACGGTCAGGTCAACTTCACGAAGCACCCACGATTCCAGAATAATACAGCCAATAAATCCCGCACCAACCTGGACCGCGCGTGCACCCGGTTTGGCAAGTTCGATAATGCGTTCTGCGTCTTCCAGATGCCAGCATTGTTGAACACGAGGATCATCCATCCCAGCAACCGGCGGTATTATGGGTTCAGCACCGGTAGCGATCAGTAGCTTGTCGTAAGCCATAGCGGAACCGTCGCCCAGTATGACCTTGTGCCCTGCAGCATCAACAGCGGTGGCCTCGCCATGCACCAGTTCGATTCGATGGCTCTCGAAGTGATCGGAAGAGCGGCGCAGGTAGGTCCCTGACTCTTCTACTTTGCCAGTCAAATAATAGGGAATAGCCATTCTGGAGTAAGGCTGTTGTGCCTGTGACCCAATCATTGTGATCTGTCCGTCTTCATCCAGTACACGAAGCTTCTCAGCCGCAGCAACAGCGGCGGGCCCGGCACCGATTATCACGTAATGCACTGAATTTCTCTCAAGCTAGAGACGAAACACCCGGTGGCACGATACGTGCCACCGGGCTCGTTGAGTCGATTTGCAATCGAAAGTTTACGTTAGAGGCTCAATCGCGACAGAGTATCTTGTGTAGGAACGCCAGATTCATCCCAACCGCGAACTTGATAGTACTCCGGTAACATCTCGTCAAGACGATTGACAGAGCCTTTAGCTGACCCAGTTTTTGCGATATCCTTAAGCATGCGCTCGGGTAAAGTATCGTCAGCACCGGTAAACCCAGCGGCAATATTGTACTGGCGCTCCATATTCCAAATGCGTTCGCCGACCTCATTAAGGCGCTCGACACCCCAGTCTCCCTCACAAGCAGCATCAATCATCGGTGCGATATCGTCACCAGTAAGCGCAAAAGTAGTAAATACGCAGGTACCACTCGAATCGACCGCGGCAGTTAAGTCCTGGAATGCCTTCACGAGTCCGGCTTTCCCTTCCGTCACCAGCGGATCGGTTTTCCCCCCTATACCGAGCACCTCAGACGATACGGTATAGGCTCGGAGATGACAGGCTCCACGATTTGAGGTCGCATAACCTAACCCCATTCCCTGAATAGCTCGCGGATCATACGCAGGAAATTCTTGACCCTTGACCGTCATCGAAAACTCAGGGTGACCGTATTTAGCGCATAAGCGTTTCGACCCTTGACCAAGCTCCTTTCCGAAACCTTCGCCTTTGGCGGTTGCATCAACCATCGCCACAAAAACTTCTGTATTCCCAAATGTAAGCTCGTGACCCCCGGTATCGTCACTGGTGATCGCGCCTGCCGCGTACAGGTCCATGGCCGCACCCAGCGTTGAGCCCAATGTAATTGGATCAAGACCCTGCTCATTACAAACAAAATTAGCGTAAGTCACTGCATCTAAATCTTTGACTCCACAAGCGGCTCCGAGTGCCCAGGCGGCTTCGTACTCCAACCCACCGCTGACCATCTGGTATTCTGGTTTATCCTTCACAGTAAAATGACTCGGATCTATCTTAGAGCGCCGCTGGCAGGATATCGGACAATTGAAACATGCGGCATTTGAAACAAGATTAGCCTCGCCGTCGCTTTCTCGTGGCTCGGCCATTGCCTCAGCGCTGATATCGTGCGCGCCTTCAAACTGGACGTCGTGACCGTTACGTGTAGGTAGTGCACCCAACTCATTAATGACATTCATCAGCACCTGCGTGCCGTGCGTTGGTAGTCCTTCACCAGTAATGGCATTCTCAGCCAGAATCTCTTTGGCCGTGTTCGATGTTTTCATCATAGCCATCGGGTCTTTGACCTTCACGCCGACAGTACCACGCACTACCATGGCTTTGAGATTCTTTGAACCCATTACAGCACCGACCCCGGAGCGACCAGCTGCCCGGTCCATATCATTTACGACTGCTGCGTACAAAACACCGGTCTCACCCGCGAGACCAATCGAGGCGACACGAACATCATTGTCGCCACGACGCTCACGCAGAGCAGTCTCTGTCTCCCACACTGATTTACCCCACAGATCTGATGCATCCTTGAGCTCGGCTTGGTCATTGGTAATGTCAAGATATACAGGTGTGTCCGACTTGCCTTCAAAAATAATCATATCCCATCCGGCATTTTTCAACTCACCGCCAAAAAATCCCCCGGAATTGGAACAGGCAATGGCACCCGTTAGCGGGCTTTTGCAGACCACTGACCAGCGACCCGATGTCGGTGCAATGGTGCCCGTCAGCGGACCAGTTGCGATTATCATTTTATTGTCTGGTGAAAATGGGTCGACATTAGGGTCGGTCTCTTCCACCAGATACTTGGTCGCCAAACCCCGCTGGCCCATGTAGTCCTGCGCCCATTCCATGTTCAATGGCTCACTGGCACACGTACCGGCGCCCAAATCCACTCTTAATATTTTTTCAGACCAACTCATAGCTTGTGCCTCCTCTCTTGATTTATTTCATTCAGAAAATATTTCAGATTATGTTTGCCGTTTATTGCCTCACCACATTGTCGCAGTCAACCAATACTGCGGCAACGTGATTCCAAATCTTGTCATAGCCACTGCTGTCTTCATTGACAAAGGCCAGCGCTGGCGTAGGACATGCTTCAACACACATGGGCTCACCGCCACACAGATCACACTTGGTGACCACTCCGGAATCTGCATCATAGTTAATGGCACCATAAGGACAGGCGATACTGCAAACCTTACAGCCCACACAGACTTCATCCGAGATCTCTTTCGCACCCGTTGTCGGATTAATTGTGATCGCCTCAACCGGACACACCACCATACACCAGGCTTCTTCACACTGAGTACAGGTTGAGGGAATATTGACAGCCCCGCCATTGTATAGCGACACGTTCATCACGGACTTCGCCGGATTGAATGCACCCACTTTACCGTAGGAACACATCATTTCACATTGATGACAACCGGTACACGTGTCGCTGTCCATTCGGAGTGCTTTGAACATGTTGATCTCTTTTTTACCTTGTAATCTGAGACGAAGAACTTAAACCGGCGGTCTAACTGCTATGGTACACGTTCAATGACCGAATTCAACCTGTGTGAATACTGTCGCGGCCAGCGCCGGCACTAAAACTGCACAACCGTTAGAATTCCCCTCCAATCATCAGGGCATGCTTGGGACAGGGGCCATTGCGCAGACACTTAGTCATCTTCTTAAAAATCATCGTCGTTGCGGTTCTACTGACGGTCATTTATTTCGCGATAAACTGGCGCGACAGCTACACGATCATCCCCAGTGACGACGGCTACAAAGAGATCGTCTACGGTGAGATTGTCGGCCCCTGGGATACTAATCCTGTTCTTTTTCAATCGGATGGTGCACCAGCTCCGACACCCCTCCAACTGACTGATACCAATGGTCAGGACTCCGTCAACCTCAGCCCGGGTATCCTAACTTATTTTTCCAACCTTAATATTCCGTTGTTTTTGCTCGGTGCTGCCGCATTTTTCATCTTTGTCGTGGTCATCAACTCACGCTGGTGGTGGCTGATGCGCGCCAATGGACTGGGGGTTGGGTTTTTTGAGACTCAGCGATTCGGCTGGATTGGGCTTTTCTGCAGTAACGTGCTGCCCGGCGCGGTCGGTGGTGATATTGTCAAAGCCGTCTTCATCGTCCGCCGCTGCAGCGGTGATAAGGTCCGTGCCGTCGTGTCAGTGGTGGTCGATCGCATTGTTGGGCTTTTATCTTTGCTCACAGTATGCAGTCTCTCCGTACCGTTGGTGTTCGACCGTTTTCCACTTTTTGCTGGGGTCATCTGGGCCTGTGCACTGGGTACTGCTGGGGCAGCAGCGCTATTGCTGAGCCCGCGACTGCGACGACTACTTCGTTTTGAGGCCATGGTTCAGCGGCTACCTTTACGGGTTGCAACTGTCGTGACTGACATCGACCATGCACTCTTGCAGTATCGTGCACACCTAAGCGGTATTGGTATGTGGATCCTGGTCAGCCCCCTGACCTATAGCTTATTCTGCCTGAGTGTGTTCCTGATGGATCGGGCACTGGGTATTGGTCTGTCACTGACAGACTATTTCGTCATCGTACCGGTCGCTGCAGTGGCGCAGGCGATTCCGCTTTTACCAGGCGGTTGGGGTATCGGCGAGATCGCTTACGGCGCGTTGATCGGAAAATTCGGTGCTGTTGCTTTACCCGGAGTTGCTGACGCCGAGCAGATGATGCGAACGAGGGGGGTCGCACTGTCAGTGCTGCACCGCACACACATTATGATATGGTCGTTGGTAGGAGGTGTTCTACTGCTAGTGGACCGTCAACGACACCCGTCCAATCGAAACCTTGATTTTGATTCAGATGATGACGATCAAACTCCGAGAAAGCCATGATTCGATCATCTGCACTACCTTCGGCGCCTCCTGTCCAATCCGACAAAACACTTAAGGTAACAGTCACCTACCTGAACCTTAGTGCACTGGTTGAACCCGCGCCCGCGATCCCGACACAAATTTCAAACCTCTCGCTACAGCGCGCCAAAGACCCCACGATTTCTTTTTATCGTTATCTGTACTGCCAGGTCGGTGAACCCTGGTTATGGTATGAACGACGCGGGATGTCTGACACAGATCTCCATGCCATCATTACAAACGATTCGGTTGCAATCTATGTGCTCTACATCGAAGGCACGCCAGCCGGATATGTTGAACTGGACAACCGTGTCCCCGGCGAGGTCGAGATCGCATATTTTGGACTACTGCCGGAATATATCGGCTGTAAGCTTGGTCCCTGGTTCCTGTATTGGGCAGTACGTGAAGCCCAATCACAAAACCCAAACAGGATCTGGGTCAATACGTGTACCTTAGATCACCCTGCCGCACTGGCCATCTATCAACGCACCGGTTTTGTGATTTATGAGCGACAGACCCTCGTTATCCGGGATCCTAGGACGCTACCGTACTGGTAATCACAATAAGTCCGGTTCGGGCCACAGTCGACACCCAAGCACAGGCTTATTCGAGATTGTGACTTTTGTTGCTCAACTAGTCGATTTCCGCCTGGTCGCCCTTTTGACCCAGCCAGGTCTTGCGATCACCTGAACGCTTGCGCGCGAGCAGTAGATCCAGTGTCTTTTCCGCCTTGGTGTAGCGATCAAATTCCAGTTGAATAAGCCGGCGTGTTGCAGGATTCATTGTCGTTTCTCGCAGCTGTGACGGATTCATCTCTCCTAATCCCTTAAATCGTTGCACATTCACTGTACCGCGGAGTTTCTCTTTTTCGATGTGCCCAAGAATACTGCGCCGTTCTTTTTCATCCAACGCGTAGAAAACGTGCTTACCGACATCCACTCGAAACAAAGGCGGCATGGCGACGCAGACTCGACCGGCTTCAACCAATGCCCTGAAGTGACGTACAAATAGAGCGCAGAGTAATGTTGCGATGTGCGCACCATCGGAATCAGCATCAGCAAGAATACAGACCTTGCCATACCGCAAGCTCGAAAAGTCCGAAGAACCCGGATCAACCCCCAACGCAATCGCAATATCGTGCACCTCCTGCGACGCCAACACCTCAGCCGAATCGACCTCCCAGGTGTTCAGTATCTTGCCACGCAGCGGCATGATGGCCTGAAAATCCTTGTCCCTAGCCTGCTTTGCCGATCCTCCCGCTGAATCTCCTTCGACCAGAAATAGCTCGGTCTGTTCAAGGTCCTGGCTGGCACAGTCTGCCAGTTTTCCGGGAAGCGCCGGCCCGGTCGCAACTTTTTTTCGCGCTACCTGACGACCGGCCTTGAGTCGATGCTGTGCACTTTCAATGGCTAGATTCGCGATCTGCTCCGCCTCTGCGGTATGCTGGTTCAACCACAGGCTGAAAGAATCGCGAGATATGGCGCTGACAAAAATTCCGGCATCGCGAGAGGACAACCGTTCTTTGGTCTGGCCACTGAACTGGGGATCCTTCATTCTCACAGATAACACGAAACAACAGCTGTTCCAGACATCTTCCGGCGCCAGTTTGATACCTCGCGGCAGCAGTTCCCTGAATTCACAGAATTCTCTGACCGCATCCGTCAACCCGCCGCGAAATCCGCTCACGTGCGAGCCGCCCTGGGCTGTGGGGATAAGATTGACATAGCTTTCTGCGACTGGGTCGCCCCCATTAGCCAGCCAGGACACCACCCAGTCGGCTTCTTGTTCTCCAGTCTTGGCATGTCCCACAAACGGAGCAGCTGGGACAATCTCAAAATCCCCGATTTCACTCAGCAAATAATCTTCCAGTCCGTCTTCGAATTCCCAGGTTTCGCTGTTCTTTGAATTATTCTCGTCGTTGAGTGCTATACGCAGTCCGGGACACAGCACGGCCTTTGCTCTTAACAGCCGTTTAAGCCGGCTGACCGAGAAGTCAGGGCTGTCAAAATATTCAGGATCTGGCCAAAACCGAAGGCGCGTACCTGTATTCCTAGCACCAACCTTGCCAGTTGACTTTAGTCGAGCCAGTGCCACACCATCACGAAATGCCATGTGGTATTCCTCACCGCTGCGCTTGATCCAAACTTCCAGTCTAGATGAGAGCGCATTTACAACAGACACGCCAACACCATGCAGACCCCCCGCATAACTGTAGCTTTTGTCAGAGAACTTACCTCCTGCGTGAAGTCGAGTGAGAATCACCTCAACACCACTGATTTTCTCACCCTTGTGCTTATCTACGGGCATACCGCGACCGTCGTCTGTTACCGTCATGGACTGATCTTTGTGTAACGTAACCTCAATGTGGTGGGCGTAACCCGAAATTGCCTCGTCAACGCTGTTGTCGATCACTTCCTGCGCCAGATGATCTGGTCGCTCGGTCTCCGTATACATCCCGGGTCGCTTTCTCACCGGTTGCAAACCGGTCAGGACTTCAATTGCACTTGCGTCGTAGCTGGCGGTCATCGCATCTATATTTGAAGTGACTATTGGGGTGCGGCGCGCAATAATACACGACTCACGCAGACGCTGATCCTATACTTGGCTTCGGACCATTCTTGTGCTAGTTTTAGAAAAAAGGGCCGGTTGCGACCGGCCCTGTGTGTAAACAATTCTGCCTGCTCAGTCATCAAGATTATCGAGAGCTTTCTGGAACCGGTTAGCGTGCGACCGTTCGGCCTTGGCCAGAGTCTCAAACCAGTCTGCGATCTCGTCAAAACCTTCTTCTCGTGCAGTTTTCGACATCCCTGGGTACATATCAGTGTATTCATGGGTTTCCCCCGCTATAGCCGCCTGCAGGTTCTGGCTGGTCCCACCAATGGGCAACCCCGTGGCAGGATCACCACTCTGCTCCAGATACTCCAGATGGCCGTGGGCGTGACCAGTTTCCCCTTCTGCAGTTGATCTAAACACAGCCGCAACATCGTTATACCCCTCGACGTCGGCCTTCGCCGCGAAATACAGATATCGCCGGTTTGCTTGCGACTCTCCGGCAAATGCATCTTTGAGATGCTGTTCTGTTTGACTCCCTTTGAATGCCATAGTAAGTGCCTCCATAACCGAATTGTTGAAGAAATTCAGCTTGCGATAAACTAGTGTGGGTGATCCTGAGTCTAAATCGAGGCTTCAATCAAGGTCAACGAGGCAACTTAATTCTATGACCAAACAAACAAAACCGAAAATTGGGGATTTCGAGAAATCCCTAAAGGAACTTGAAACCATTGTTGTGAGGATGGAGGAAGGTGATCAGTCGCTGGAGGCCTCCCTGAAAGATTTTGAGCGGGGCATGGCACTTGCTCAGATCTGTAGATCCAGCCTGGATGCTGCAGAACAGAAGGTACAGACGCTGATTGAGAAAAACGGCGCACTACAAACCGAACCCTTCGAGCCAGAAGACTAGTGCCCGGCAAGGACTTTCTTGATCCAGTCTGGGTGGTATGGCGAGAACGTGTGGCTCATCATCTAGATCGAATACTGCCCGTAACTGCAGACGAACCGGGCCTGCTGCACAGTGCCATGCGCTACAGTACGCTGGCTGTAGGCAAACGTTTCCGGGCGGCGTTGGTTTATGCCGCTGGAAGATATACCGGTGCGGAGGACTGCGCACTGGATGTTCCAGCGTGTGCGGTCGAATTGGTGCACACTTTCTCACTGATTCACGATGATCTACCTGCAATGGATGATGACGATGTGCGGCGTGGACAGCCCACCTGCCACAAGGCTTTTGATGAGGCGACTGCGATCCTAGCAGGTGATGCCTTACAGGCATTGGCTTTTGAGTTACTCACATCCGACAGTGCCCTAACGGTTGACGCTGAACGTCGCCTTGAGATGTGTCAAATACTCGCCAGTGCAGTGGGGACACGGGGTCTCGCCGGCGGCCAGGCACTGGATCTGGCAGAATCATCCAATATCAGGATGGAATCATTAGCGAATATACACGCCCTAAAAACCGGCAGTCTGATACGGGCATCTGTTGCACTGGGCGCGCTGGCCGGTTCAACCGATGAAACGACATTAAATCATTTGGATGATTTTGCCGATGCAATTGGACTGGCCTATCAGGTCATTGATGATGTTCTCGACGGTACCGTCAGCACAGATATTCTCGGCAAAGACAGCGGCTCCGACCGCAACGCCGAAAAATACACCTACCTCACGGAACTCGGCGAACAGAACGCACGGGAGTTTGCACAGAATCTACACGAGCGAGCGATCAGTTCACTGGACAGCTTATCGATGAATACCAATTTGCTCAGGGAACTCGCTGGATTTACTATCTATAGAACGCACTGATACCGATCACCTTAGCTCAGGCCAAACGTCGGCCCTAATTCGGCTTCCCCTATGGATAAAGCGCAACAAAATATTCTTCTGGACTGCATAGATTCTCCATCTGATCTGCGCCAACTCAAGCAAGCACAGCTGCCCCAACTGGCCCAGGAGATCCGCGACTACCTGATCAACACTATCTCGGCTACCGGCGGACATCTGGCACCTGGTCTGGGTGCAGTTGAACTCACACTGGCACTGCATTATGTGTTTGACACTCCCCGGGACCGCCTGGTCTGGGATATAGGTCACCAGGCCTATCCGCACAAAATATTGACGGGCCGGAAACATCTACTCCATACAATCCGTCAGCAATCTGGACTTTCAGGATTTCTGAGTCGCACTGAAAGCGACTATGACGTTTTTGGCGCCGGCCATTCCAGCACATCAATCAGCGCTGCACTTGGCATGGCTGTGGCATCAAGGCTCGAAAATCATCAGCGCGAAGTTGTTGCCATCATTGGAGATGGAGGACTGACCGCCGGTCTTGCGATGGAAGCCCTAAACAATGCCGGTGCCAATGACAACGACATTCTTGTGGTTCTCAACGACAACGAAATGTCGATCTCACGTAACGTAGGCGCCATGTCGAACTACCTTGCCCGAATCCTTTCAGGGAAAGCCTATACCACAGTCAGAGAAGGCAGTAAAACGGTCCTGGGTACCATACCGCCCATTCAGGCACTGGCGAGGCGCTGGGAAGAGCACATGAAAGGCATGGTCATGCCGAGCACGCTTTTCGAAGAACTTGGGTTCTACTATATCGGTCCGATCAACGGGCACGACACACACACCCTAATCTCCACCCTGAAGAACCTCAAATCCATGCGCGGCCCGCGTTTTCTGCATGTGGTGACCCAAAAAGGACGTGGCTACAAACCGGCTGAAGGAGACCCCAGTGTCTTTCATGGTGTCGGCCCGTTCGACCCGTCTACCGGCAAAGTCGAAAAGAAAACCGGCAGTCGGACCTACAGCCACGTTTTTGGTGACTGGCTGTGTGACATGGCCGAAGAGGATGGAAAACTCATCGGAATTACACCTGCCATGCGTGAAGGTTCGGGCCTAGTGAGATTTTCTGAGGAATTTCCAGAGCGCTACTTTGATGTCGGCATTGCAGAACAGCACGCAATGACATTTGCTGCAGGTGCCGCTTGCGAGGGCCTGAAACCAGTCGTCGCCATCTACTCAACCTTCTTACAGCGAGCTTACGATCAACTGATACATGATGTCAGTGTTCAGGGACTGGATGTAACATTGGCCATAGACCGCGCTGGCATTGTCGGCGCAGACGGGCCAACTCACCAGGGCGCTTTCGATCTCACTTTTCTTCGCTGCCTACCCAATATGGTTGTGATGGCGCCGGCAGACGAAGCTGAATGCCGAGACATGCTGTATACCGCCTACCGCCATCAGGGTCCTGCGGCTGTACGATATCCCCGCGGTGGCGGTCCGGGGAAACCCGAAAACAAGGTTATGAATGAATTGCCGCTTGGTTGTGCACAGACCATACGGACCGGAAAGAGAATCGCAATACTTGCCTTTGGTACTATGGTTTCACCCGCACTGGAGGCGGCAGATTCTCTCGATGCAACCGTAGTTAATATGCGTTTTGTGAAACCATTAGATGAATCTCTTATCCTGGATATGGCCAGGAGCCATAACATGCTGATTACTGTCGAAGAGAACACTGTGCTTGGTGGTGCGGGTTCGGGTGTCGCAGAAATCTTACGCGACAAGCAATTCACCGTATCGATGCTGAGTCTGGGCTTGCCCGATAACCATATCGAACACGGTTCAGCAAATGACATGCTCGCCGCCTGTGGCCTTGATGCTACCGGGATACAGCAGGCAATCAAGCGAGCGATACAATCCCAGCTTGCCCCCATTCTTGAATCTGCTTAGACTTGTCTAAGCGTGTGCGCTCTAACTCACGAAGTACTCTTCTTATGAACAAACCCCTACCTGAACCCGTCGTCGACTCAACGATTGCGGATGTCCAAGGAAGCCCGGATACCCGGAACCTGACCATTGACAAAGTCGGGGTGAAAGATGTCCGTCATCCAGTCATCGTCAAAGATCGGAGTGGCTGGGAACAACACACCGTTGCCAACTTCAATATGTTTGTTGAACTACCCCATAACTTCAAGGGCACGCACATGTCTCGTTTTATCGAGATCCTCAACCAGCATGAACGGGAAACCACTGTTCAGTCTTTCCGAGCCATGCTACATGAGATGATCGAGCACCTGGATGCCCACACAGGGCATATTGAGATGAGTTTTCCGTTTTTTCTGCAAAAGAAAGCCCCGGTTACCGGAGTTGAGAGTTTGCTCGACTATCAGGTGACGCTGACCGGTCAGGTCAATCAGAATTCGGTCGTCACGGAAATTCGTATTGTCGTACCCGTGACCAGCCTGTGCCCCTGCTCCAAGGAGATATCTAACTATGGGGCCCACAACCAACGTTCTCATGTCACCGTAAGCGTCCGCTCTAGTGCGTTTATCTGGATCGAGGAGTTGATCGAAACAGTCGAAGCACAGGCGAGTTGCGAATTGTATGGTCTGCTCAAAAGACCTGACGAGAAGTATGTCACCGAAAAAGCGTACGATAATCCAAAGTTCGTCGAAGACCTTGTTCGCGATATTGCCGGTCAGCTGAATCAAGACCAAAGAATCAGCGGCTATACCGTTGAAGCCGAAAACTTCGAATCTATTCATAATCATTCCGCTTACGCGCAGATCCACTGCGAACGGCAAGACTGAACAACGCCTCGCGGCGACTTTTAGTCGCATTCTCCGATGGGTCGTGTGATTTTTCTCCGGCACACGGTAACACCCGCAAAAACCGCAACTGAATAGGCCCGTCTACGGATGCGTATAGGGATTGATCTGGGCGGAACCAAGACCGAGGGTGTCATACTCGACCGGGGCGGTGAAGAAATTATCCGTCGTCGCTACCCCACCCCCCGGGCCGAAGGCTACGAAGCAATCCTAAACACTATTGGATCCCTGGTTGCGGAACTTGACCAGTTCGCTGGACATCAGTGCACAGTTGGTGTCTGCACGCCTGGTGCAATGTCACAACTAAACGGGTGCCTGAAGAATTCCAATACAGTCTGCATGAATGGGCAACCAGTCGCTAGCGATCTGGAAAATCTTATCGGCCGGCCGGTTCGACTGGAGAATGATGCCAACTGTTTTGCCCTTGCTGAGGCCATCGATGGAGCCGGCAAGAATGCCGGCAGTGTTTTCGGAATCATTCTGGGGACGGGGGTGGGTGCAGGCATTGTCATCAACAAGGCTCTGTTCAAAGGACTGCATCACATCGCCGGTGAATGGGGTCACAATGTACTGGAAGCCGATGGCCCGCAATGCTACTGCGGAAATCACGGCTGCGTAGAAACGTTTCTCTCGGGACCCGGCCTGGTGGCTGAGTATGTCAGACAGGGCGGTGACACCAGCATGGACGCTACCACAGTAGCGACGCTAGCCGTACACGACCCCATAGCGCGGGAAGCACTGAATGTATTTTTAGATCGATTTGGTCGGGCTCTAGCAATGGTGATCAACATCCTGGACCCTGATTTGGTCGTCCTTGGGGGCGGCCTTTCCAAAATCGAGCGCTTATATATCGAGGGGCACCAGCGTACTGCAGTTTATGTATTCAACGAAGAGTTCCGCACGCCGATTGTATCGAATAGTCATGGAGACAGCGGCGGTGTCCGGGGTGCCGCCCTACTCTGGCCGGAATGATCTAGCTCAAGCTCTAGGGAAATCTACCGCTTGCCGCTGAGTCACGCCGTGGGGGTGGTTGCAGACCCCTCTCGTAGAGCCAGTCCCAATCTGGACCGTCCCATCCAAACCTCTTAAGGTCCACTGTCCCTTTAAGGCTAAACACAATTCCCTCACCGATTAATGCCTGGCGCTGACGCGGGTCTGCTGCACCATCGCTGCGGATACTGATCTTTCCCTGGCTGTTGATCACCCGCTGCCAGGGCACATCCATCCCGGCCGACAGCGATGCCAGAGCATAGCCGACAAGCCTTGGGCTGCACCCCACGATGGCAGCAACCTGTCCATAGGTCGCGACAACACCCGCCGGGATCGTCTTGACAACCTCGTAAATCGCTTGATGGCGTACTGAGAAAGATTCTGTAGCGCTGCTCATCCTGGTTAAGTTCGCGTTTAACCGCTTGCTCAATACACCTTCATGTAATCACCTACAAACTCGATAGTCGCCAACTTCAGAATAGGTGCATCGACATCCGACAACACCTCTCGGCCACCTTCGGCAGGTTTTTCGATCACACAACCGATGCCGGCTAGATTCGCTTGGCTTTCACGCACAAGACGAACGAGTGCACTGAGCGTCGATCCTGTAGCCAGAAAATCATCGACAATCAGCACACAGTCATCCGGCCCTAGAAAACGGCGATCTACCATAAGGTCAGTGTGAGATCCTCGGGTTCGACTGATTGCCTCGGCGACATAATAAGTACCCGTCATCAGAGTAGAGCGACTTTTGCGGGCATAAATCAACTCCGCACCAAATGTTGACGCCACACCCAGCGCCACAGGAATACCGCTAACTTCCGCCGTGACGACTTTAGTCACCAGATCAACGCCGCACGCCTGAAACTGTGAGCAGAGCTCTACTGCCATGCGCAAAGTGAGTCCAGGCTCAACCTGGTGGTTTAGAAAACTGTCCAGCTTGACAATCCCGCCACCCACGTGGACACCTTCGTTGGTAATCTTGTCGATCAACTCCTGCATACCTTACCCCGCCAACTCTGTACAGCATCGTCGAACATCGTAACAGGTCGCTGACGTATTCTCTAATCTACTCGCTAACTCAGGCTCTCGAGTACTTCTTCTAGCGTGCTACCCAGTAGCTGAAGCTGAACATCCTCTGATAGTCGATGACCACCGTTCTTTACCAGGCATACTCGAACATCGGATGCAGTCAGTGCTTGACTCAACCGAACAGCCGTTTCCCAAGGTACGTCCGTGTCCAGCATGCCCTGAATTAGACGCACGGGACAGTTGATGTCTATGGGTTTGTCCAGCAAAAAGTTTCTTTCTCCGTCTTCGATAAATGCTTTCGTTACCGGATAGCCGTCGGGGTCGTACTCTGAATCAATCAGAACGACACCTTCACGGTTCAGTGTATCTCGCTGCTCGGCATTCAAGTCCCGCCACATCAGGTCACGGGTGAAGTCAGGCGCCGCAGCAATGCCGATCATGCCACTGACCTGAGACCCCAGCGCGAGGGCGACATGCAGCATGATCCAGCCGCCCATACTGGAACCAATCAGGATCAGTGACCCATCAACGGCGGCCTTGATCACCGCCACAGTGTCCTGGGTCCATACGCTGATGCTGCCGTTTTCAAATTGGCCGCCGGAGACCCCGTGTCCGGAATAATCGAATCGTAGCATCGCATGTCCCTGCGCCCGGCAAAATTCGGCAAGATACTGTGCTTTAGTGCCGGACATATCAGAGCGGTAACCGCTCAGGAATACAACGCAGGGTGCCCGCCCAGGCTCAAACACATAACCGAGTTTCTCTGCGGCTGCATTCAGTATAAATTCGGTTTTTGCCATCGCAACTCGAGTCGACACCGGGCCTGACACCTACCGCTGCGCAGTAGGTGTCATCGTACAAGCGGGCAGTTTCACACCTTCTTTGGCCGCCTGACAAGCAGCGGCCGACTGAGGCCAAGTATTCCAAAATGATTGACGTTTACGTAAACGTCAATCTACAATTCACCCTGTACGGCAATATCGCCTTACAACATCAATTTTAGCCTCGCAAAACACCCCATGGAACCCGCAACCGCACTCAATTTTGCTCTTGGGGAAACGACCGATCTGCTGCGTGACTCGATCCGAGAATTTGCCCGTGTCGAAATCGCGCCCCATGCTGCCGACATCGACCGAAATAACCACTTCCCCCGGGAATTATGGGAAAAAATGGGAGATTTGGGTCTACTCGGTATCACGGTAGAGGAAGCCTTTGGTGGTGCCGGCATGGGCTATCTACAGCACACCGTCGCCATGGAAGAAATCAGCCGGGCGTCGGCAGCTGTCGCATTATCTTATGGCGCTCACTCGAACCTTTGCGTCAACCAGATTCGCCGTAACGGAACCGACGACCAGAAACACAAATACCTGCCTAAGCTGATCAGTGGCGAGCACATCGGTGCATTGGCCATGAGTGAACCTAGCAGTGGTTCTGACGTTGTCAGTATGATGCTTCACGCTGAACGGGTTGACGATGGTTTTCTACTTAACGGCAACAAAATGTGGATTACCAACGGACCTGACGCAGATGTGCTCGTCATCTATGCCAAGACGGAACCCAAAGCAGGCTCTAAGGGAATTAGCGCATTTCTGATAGAAAAAACATTCACGGGATTTTCCACCGGGGAAAAACTCGACAAACTTGGCATGCGAGGCTCCAACACCAGTGAGCTGATATTTGAAGATTGTGCAGTACCGGAAGAAAACATGCTGGGTGGATTAAATACCGGCGTTCAGTTACTGATGAGTGGCCTTGACTACGAGCGCGTTGTGCTTTCAGGTGGTCCCCTAGGAGTCATGCAGGCCTGTATGGACGTGGTGCTCCCCTATGTGCACGAACGGAAACAGTTTGGTCAACCCATCGGCCAGTTCCAGCTAATGCAAGCTAAGCTGGCAGACATGTATACGACCCTGAATGCCTCACGAGCTTATGTTTACGCTGTCGCTGCGGCATGCGACAGAGGTGAAACGACAAGAAAGGATGCGGCTGGCGCCATTCTCTATGCCGCAGAAAAATGCACATGGATGGCGCTGGAATCTATCCAAGCTTTAGGCGCTAACGGTTACATCAACGACTACCCTACTGGGCGACTACTCCGAGACGCAAAACTTTACGAAATTGGCGCCGGTACCAGCGAAATCCGACGTATGTTGATCGGCAGAGAACTTTTTGACGATACACAATGACACAAAACGGAGAGCTTATGAGTGAAGACCCGATCGTAATCACTGGCGCAGCACGGACTCCACTCGGAGGCTTTCAAGGTGACTTGGCTCCGGTTACAGCGCCGGAACTCGGCGCCATAGCCATAAACGCCGCAGTAGAACGATCCCGAATCGGTCCGGAGACCATCGACGAAGTGTTGATGGGGTGTGTATTGCCCGCAGGCCAAGGCCAAGCACCTGCAAGGCAGGCTGCTCTAGGAGCAGGCCTACCGTTGGACGTCGGCTGTACCACAATCAATAAAATGTGTGGTTCCGGTATGAAGGCAGTGATGCTTGCAAACGACCTAATCGCATCAGGGAGTGCGAACACAGTAATTGGTGGTGGTCAAGAAAGCATGAGCAATGCGCCATTTCTCCTCCCAAAAGCCAGAGGTGGATACCGATTAGGTCACGGAGAAGTGGTTGATCACATGTTTCTGGATGGTCTCGAGGATGCCTATGAACCCGGTCGGCTGATGGGTACATTTGCCGAAGACTGTGCTGATCGATATGTGTTTTCGAGAGAAGATCAGGACGATTTCGCGATTGAATCCCTGACCCGTGCAAAAGAAGCCATCGAAAGCGGGGCTTTTCAGAATGAAGTTGTTCCAGTTACCGTTTCGGATCGGACAGGCGAGCACCTTGTCGATTATGACGAGCAACCGCTTAAAGGAAACGTCGAAAACATACCACGCCTCAAACCAGCGTTTCGCA
>Ga0315336_1001903_pt1 | contig 35588 bp, 38 predicted proteins | sample ASW5metaG_FD_204512 | JGI IMG/M metagenome (GOLD analysis project Ga0315336, IMG submission 204512) | Ammonia-oxidizing marine archaeal communities from Monterey Bay, California, United States - ASW #5 | ecosystem: Environmental > Aquatic > Marine > Intertidal zone | place: USA: California... | reverse complement strand
AGACGGCGTATTAGACCTTGTAAGTGATACTGAAATAGAATTAACTGCAACTACAATAGATATTAATGGTGCTGTTGCAATGGATGGTGCAATAACTGGTGGTACTAATATTACTATATCAGGAGAGTTAGATGCAGCTACTCTAGACATTAGCGGAAACGCTGACATTGACGGAACTACAAACTTAGATGCCGTAGATATTGATGGAGCCGTTCAGATTGATGCTACAGTTACGGTAGGTGTAGATGATACTGGATATGACGTTAAGTTCTTTGGTGACACTGCAAGCGCGTATATGCTTTGGGATACATCCACTGACGATTTAGTTTTAGCAGGTGCAGCAGGGATTGATCTTGCAGGAGATATAGATGTTGATGGAACTGCAAATTTAGATATTGTAGATATTGATGGTGCAGTAGACATGGCGTCTACTTTAACACTCGCAGGTAATGCAGACTTTAATGGTGATTTAGACGTTGATGGTACTACTAATTTAGATGCTGTAGATATTGACGGTGCTGTTCAGATTGACGCTGCTATTACGGTAGGCGTTGATGATACTGGGCATGACGTTAAGTTTTTTGGAGCAACGTCTGGTAGTTACTTACTATGGGATGAATCAGCAGACTCCTTATTACTTACTGACTCTACACCAGTTAAGATTGGTGATGCTCAAGACATGACTTTGTATCACGACGGTACTAATTCATATTTAACTAATGCGGTTGGCGCTTTAAAAGTCGCTACTGAGACAAGTGGTATTGCTGTTACGATAGGGCATACTACTTCTGAAACTACCGTAGCTGACAATCTAACAGTCACAGGTAACGCTTCAATCGGCGGTGATTTAGATGTTACTGGTAGCTTTGATATGAGCGATGCAAATATTACAAATATTGGTAGTATTGCATTAGACACTATTACAAATGACGGAACAGATATTACACTCGATTCAAGTGGTGACATTATACTTGATGCTGATGGCGCAGATATATTTTTTAAAGATGCTGGTACGACCTTTGGTAGCGCAACAAATACTTCCGGTAATCTTATTATAAAATCTGGAACAACGACTGCTCTTACTTTTAGTGGCGCAAACGTAACTGCCGCAGGAACATATACTGGTGGTGGCACAATGACCACTGGTGGCAACATTGTTATTCCTGATGCTGGTAATGTAGGTTCGGCAAGCGATACAAACGCAATTGGTATTTCAAGTGGTGGTGTGGTATCGGTTACTGCAACTACAGCAAATACAAGCGCAACGGATGGTGCGTTAACAGTTGCCGGTGGTTTAGGTGTAGCAGCAGATGCGTCTATAGGAGATGACCTAAGACTTATATCAGACGCGGCTGTTCTTTCGTTTGGTGCAGATTCAGATGTAACTTTTACTCATGTTGCAGATACAGGCGTTCTTCTGAATAGTACAATGGCTATTCAATTTAACGATGCGAGTCAATATATCAATGCTCCGTCTAATGCTATTTTAGATATTGCTGCTACTGACGAAATAGAACTTACAGCAACATTGGTTGATGTTAATGCGAATCTTGATGTATCAGGTACGGGTGTTATAGCAGGTGCAATAACTGGTGCAGCAATAACCGCTAGTGGTATTCTAAAAACAGATGACGCTACTGAAGCAACTTCTACAACTGATGGCTCGTTACAAACTGATGGCGGATTATCTGTAGTAAAAGACGCTGTTTTTGGCGATGATGTAAAATTATTAAGCGATAGTGCTGTACTTTCTTTTGGTGCAGATTCAGATGTTACATTAACTCATGTAGCAGACCAAGGGCTTACTCTTAAAAACACAAACACAGGTGACGATAAACCTGCAACTTTGTATCTAGCAACAGGTGAAACGGATATCGCTGTTAATGATTATCTTGGTCGTATATTTTTCCAAGCTCCAGATGAATCAACTGGTACTGATGCTATCACTGTAGCGGCTGAAGTTAGTGCGCTTTCAGAAGGGGATTTTTCTTCTTCAAACAACGCAACATCGTTAAGTTTCGGAACTGCGTCTTCAGGCGTGGCCTCACAAAAAATGAAATTAAGTTCCACAGGAGTTTTAACTTTAAACGGGTCGTCAGGCTCTATAATAATTCCCAATGCAGGAACTATAGGAAGTGCCTCTGATACAGACGCAGTTGCAATAGCCTCTAATGGTGTAGTTACTTTTAGTCAAATTCCTGTACTTCCAGATAATACAATAGACTCGGATCATTATGTAGATGGTTCAATAGACACGGCACATATAGCTGATAACCAAGTAACCCTTGCGAAGATGGCAGGGCTTGCTAGAGGTAAGATTATCTACGGAGACTCAAGCGGTGATCCTGCCGCATTAGCTGTAGGTTCTGCAAATTATGTACTCACCTCTGACGGTACAGATGTTTCTTGGGCTGCTTCTACTGGTGCTGATCCTGCATCTGCTGACGGAGATAGTTTAGGAACAGCTTCAGCAGAATGGTCTGATCTCTTTTTAGCAGACGGAGCCGTTATAAATTTAGGTAATGATCAAGATGTTAAATTAACTCATGTAGCTGATACAGGTGTTCTTTTGAACGCTGCAATGGTTGTGCAATTTCGTGATTCTGCAATCAATATCGGTTCACCGGCAGATGGTGATTTGCATATAGCTGCTGATGATGAAATAGACTTAACTTCAACTCTGATTGATGTAAACGGTAATTTAGACGTATCAGGAACATATACTGGCGGTGGCTTGATGACTACGGGCGGTAATATTGTCATCCCTGATGGGGGCAACATTGGAAGTGCTTCAGATACTGATGCCATAGCAATTTCATCAGGAGGTTTAGTAACTGTTTCCCAAGATTTGACTGTAGGAGATGAGATAAATCTTACCTCAGATTCATCAGTTATTAATTTTGGCGCAAATTCAGAAGTTACATTGACGCATGTTCATAATGATGGTCTATTACTCAATACTGATATGCAACTTCAGTTTCGTGATTCTGCAATTAATATCAGATCAGATGCTGATGGCGATTTAGACATTAATGCTGATGATGAAATCGAATTAAATTCAACACTGATTGATGTGAATGGTAATCTAGACGTATCGGGTACTTACACTGGTGGAGGTACGATGACCACAGGGGGCAACATTGTTATTCCTAACGGTGGCAATATTGGGACTGTAGGAGCTACAGCTGCCATTGATATTCTCGGAACCGGGGAGATTGGGATAGGTACTAGCGGCTACACAGCGGCACAACTCTACACTTACGACAACTCCACGGGTCGCATAGGAGTACGAATACATATGGACGATGCGACTAGTACTCAAATTGGGATTTATGTAACCCACGACGGAGCGGGCGCTTCTATTTACGGCCACACGCAGGGCGCTCATTATGGGGTTTACGGAGTGAGCGAAGCCCAATATGGCGCGTATGGTAAAACCACGAGCGCATCGTTTGGCGGCGTTCTCGGCTATTCGAATGGTACTATTTATGGAATTTTGGGTTATCAAAATACTTATAGTCTGTACGGAAACGGTACAAGTGTCGTATCGGGCGGTCACACAACTTCCGATGAACGACTGAAAGATATTCAGAGTAGAATTTCTACGTCGGATGGTGTTCTTGCAAAAATTAACCAGCTCAAACCAACCTATTTCACATGGAAGCCCGGTTCTGATCAAGCGGATATTACAGGTGAACAAATTGGCTTCATTGCTCAAGAAGTTGAAACAATATTTCCTCATTTAGTTTTAAATAACGCTGTTCCACAACATGATGAACTTCCAGAGGTGGAAGATATGGAAGTTTCAGCGCGAGAAAAAACTATCAACGAAGCATTAGGAAGCACAAAATCGGTAGCTTATGAAAAACTGGTTTGTTATTTAACATCTGCGATACAAGAACTCAGCGCTAAAAACGATGCTCTTGAAGATCGCATAGCCACCTTGGAAAGCAGTTAATAAATAATTTTACAATTAAAAAGGAGAAAATAAAATGCCTAAAATGAACGGAGAAAAATTTCCATATCCTAAAAGCGGTATGCAGCCTCCAGCGCTAGATAAGCTATATCCACCCAACGGAGGCCCTGCGAATATTCCAGGGGGTGTTAATGATATTTATTCACCAGAAGTTTCTGATGTAGCAAGCACTTCTATTTATCTTAAAGATTCCCCGCAACTAGGTGGTGGAGCAAATGATGTTACTAATCCCGATCCTGCTGGTGTAGCTGGTGGAACTAATAATATCTATTTAAAAGATAACGAAACAGTTTAATGAATGGAGAAGATGCTGCGGTAGCGGCCCTCGAAAGAATTGCAAAGCACGAAAAAGAATGTGCCGAGAGATGGGCAGAATCTGCTGTGGAATTACGTGAATTAAAAACAGCAACCAAAGCGCATTCGGCGCGATGGGAGAAGTTAGCTTGGCTTATTGTTATAACAATGGTGAGTTGTATGGGGTCAATAATAGTGGGGTTATCACATGTCTAGAATAAGAGCGCTAAAGAATCGGGCTGACTTTCGTAAGGGCGGTTATGTAGACCGTAAGAAATTTCAAGGTGGCGGCTTTGGTTTACCAGCGGGCCACACGGCAGCTCCCGGTGGCTTTACTAATACAGCGACAGGGGAGTTTATATCCTACATGGACTATCTGGCCTCTCTAGGGGGCACTGCTACAACTGGAACTGGAAATCAAGGAGGAGGAGGCCAAGGACAGGGAGGAGGAAACCAAGGACAGGGAGGAGGAAACCAAGGACAGGGAGGAGGAAACCAAGGACAGGGAGGAGGAAACCAAGGACAGGGAGAAGGAAACCAAGGACAGGGAGAAGGAAACCAAGGGCAGGGAGGAGGAAACCAAGGACAGGGAGAAGGAAACCAAGGACAGGGAGGAGGACAAGGAGGAGGAGGAGACCTCGGTGCAGCAAACGGAGGGGTAATAGTGGCAGGCACTGCAACTGTACCGGATAGTGGATCGACTGGTGTTGCGTACACTGGGGCAGACCCTAATATTCAGTCTACGGTAACGCAGGAAATAAAGGATCGCGTGGCTACTGATAAACCTGCTGCTGGTGTTGTTGCTGGAGACCTTACTGTAACAGCGGGAGATGCTGGTGAGGCTAAAAAACAGGACGCCTTGACCGCTGAGAAATATACCGCCGCCGCCGCAGTTGGGGTAGACCCTACAATAGCCGCACAAGGAACGGTAACGAGCGGGGAAGCAACGGCAGCAGGCCCTGCATTTACAGACGCTTCTAAAGTACAAACGGCACAAAGAGATACAGCACAGGAACAGGCTGCAAAAGCTCAAGCAGCAGAGTTTGTAGTAGATACTAAGTCGGCTGTAGATCAAGTCACGGGAACAACCGTTACGGTATCTGCAACTCCAGAAGCTGAAAAATTACAACGTGAAGCTCTTACAGGTACGGCTGCTACTACCGGACAAGCCGCAGAAATTATAAATACAGTAGGTTACGAAGCTTCTCAGCGTAGGGCTGTAACAGGAACTGCTGCAACTGCTGCGGCAGCGTCTATGCTTGCCGAAACTGGTGCTTTACCACCCGATATTTCAGCAGCTATTGTAGAAAATCCCGCCTCTGTAACAGCCCAAATAGATGACCAGCCTGTGGAAGTTCAAGCAGCGGTTGCCGCATTACCTACAGAAGCCTTGGTATCTTCTCAAATAGAAGGTCTTCTTGCGGGTATGGATGAAGGCAAAACTCCTGCGTGGGCTAAGCCTGCTGTAGATGCAATTAATCAGCAAATGGTAGAAAGAGGCTTATCAGTTTCTTCTGTAGGAAGGGATGCTTTATTTAACGCAATTATTCAAAGTGCTTTACCAATAGCACAGAATAATGCCCAAGCCTTACAGCAACGTGCAGCACAGAATCTGTCTAATGAACAGCAGGCCAATCTAGCACAATCTACTCAAGATATGCAGCGGCGTATGGCAAATCTTGCTAATCGTCAAACTTCTGAATCACAATCTGCGCAGATGTCACAACAAATGAAAGTCATGCAGAGTCAGTTTAAACAAGAAGGTGTAATGCTTACGGCACAGCAGCAGCAGCAGACATCACTACAAAACTTGCAGAATCGACAGCAGGCCGCTGTACTTAACGTACAAAACCAACAAGCTATGAATGTTCAAAATTTAGGCAACGAGCAGCAGATGGCAATGGCTAACTTGCAAGTCGAGGCTGAAAGGGCAGGTGCAGATCAATCCGCTGAGAATCAAGAAAAGCTTGCAGAGATGCAGATAGCCGCAGACTTCCTATCAAAAAATGCTGGTTTTAAACAGCAGATGGGTCTCGCAAACCTTTCTAATGATCAGCAAATGAGACTCGCTAATTTATCATCACTAAATCAAGCATCTTCAGAAAATCTCACAGCCTCCCAACAAACGGAACTTGCAAATCTAAATTCAAGAATGCAAACAAATCTACTACAGGCTAATATATCTCAGCAAATGGGCATTGCTCAATTAAATGTTGACCAGCAAAGAGCTGTAACTAATGCAGCTACAGTTGCTAATATAGACATGTCTAAATTTAATGCTGCTCAGCAAGTAGAAATAGCTAATAGTAAGTTTATGCAGTCTATGACTGTAACAGATTTTAATGCAAGGCAACAAAGTGCAATTCAAAATGCTACGACTATGGCATCTATGGATTTAGCGGCGGCTGACCAGCGAACTAAATTAGCGATCACCAACGCACAGAACTTCTTACAGATGGATATGGCTAATTTAAACAACAGGCAACAGAGTACTGTTCTTGATCAACAAATGGAACAACAAAGAATGCTTTCTGACCAAGCAGCTACAAATGCTTCAAAACAATTTAATGCAACATCAGAAAATCAAACGAATCAATTTATGCAAAATCTTGCGCAGCAGATAGAGCAGTTTAATACTAGCCAATCAAACGCTATGGTTCAGTTCAACTCGGCAGAAGCTAATCGTATGGAAGCGATAGAAAATCAAAACGATTTGGACGCTCAAAAATTTAATAATGATTTAATTACTAGAGTAAATATGTTTGACAAAGACTTAGAATTTAAAACAGACCAATGGAATGCTCAAAATGCACAAGCCGTTGAACAATCTAATATTGCTTGGAGGAGACAGGCTAATACAATAGGGACAGCGGCTCAGAATGCTGCGAATCAACAAGCGTCTCAATTTGCTTTTAATATGTCGAGTGCGGAACAAAATCAAATATGGCAAAGTTTAAGAGATACCGCAGCCTTTTCTCACGCAGCTAATCAGTCAGCAAGAGAAAGGGCTATGCAAATAGCGTCGTCCATATATGGAAACACAGTTTTTATGAAAGAGGACAAAGACGAGGCGATAGCGATAACTAACGAACTTGAAGACATTATATTCGCGCCCTAGCTCTTGGTTAAGTAATATTAATAAGTCGTTTATACTACAGAGATCTGTTTAGAAGGAGATTATAATGGGATGGTTTAAAAAAATATTTAAAGGCATCGGTAAAGTATTTAAGAAAGTCGGTGGCTGGATTAAGAAGGGCTGGGCAAAAGTCGGAAAATTTATGAATAAGTTTGGCATACTAGGGCAAATAGGAATGATGGTACTTACATCTTATATAGGTGGATATGCTTTACAATTTCTTGGAAAAATAGGTAGCGGAGTAGTGGGAAAACTAGCAATAGCCGCAGATAATGGAAGTAAGTGGGCAAAAGCTGCTATGACGGTAGTTAATGGTGTTAAATCGGTTGCTAAAATTCCAAGGGCCATACTAAAAGAAGCTGGTGATGTTTTAGGATCTATTACAGATGTTGTAACTGGAACTGTTGGAGATACTTTAAAATTCATTGGAGATAAAACAGGGATAAGTGCTGCTTTAAGAAATAAGCTACCCGCCGAAGGTTTCTTTTCCAGATTTAGACCGGATGCTTTAGAGGGATATGCCAAAAATGCGAGCGGTGATTTAATACGAGACGAAGCGGGTAAGCTAGTTAAAACTGGTACTTCGGTTGCTCCTTCGGGTTTAACTCCTGAAGGGTACGATACAATATTTTTAAATTTTAAAAACAGACTGAGTAATGTACTTCCAACTGCGGCGGATAGCGGTGTAGATCTAGTAAAAGGAATTTCAGAAGGGGTTACAGATTTCGGGAAAGTTGTAACAGGACAATACGTCCCTGACTATAGGTATGAAACTTATATGGTAGATAGAAAGCCTTCTCTGTTTAACCCTAAAGGTAACCCTAAAGAAGTCACAAGAAATGTTTTAGACCCTGTAAATGCGGCTGAATATGAAATATCCGTAAAAAATTATAATAGTCAAACAAGTAATTATGGGGGAAGACAAGATTTTGAGGACTATGCACGGATACAGAGTGAAGCACCGCCGGGGCCGTCTTCACTTACGGAACAACGAGATCTTCAGTACAAAGAAACTTTAGCCGCTCCCTCTGCGGAAAGAGAAAAGGGAATTATTGGTGGTTGGGGCGGAAGAGATATTACTGCTTATGTTGACGATATGCGAAAGAAGTCGGAAGCCGTGTCTTTGCTGAGAAAGGGTCCTGACGCTCCAGAAGCAATTAGCGATAAGGTGAGTGCAGACGAGGTGGGGACGAAGATTTATGAGGCGGCTAGTAAAGTTGCATCTAAAGGCTCTAACATTGTTGATACCACAACCCAAACTTTTGCTACTGCGGGGATTAATGAACTGTTATATGGTTCGCCGGAACCAGAAGTACCTTACGCAAGCTATCAAGCACTGGCTGATACAAGAGAGCATATTCAGCCGCTTACTCACGGTCCTATTGCTGGGCAGGAAATAGATGCGTCAACGTATCTTTCTGATAACACAAATGCAGTTTTTAGTTCGTATGGAATGCAGGCGGAAGACGGGACGAGTACATATAATACGTGGGCACCACAAGTTTCGATGTATCCCAGAGCATGATAGTAAAAAAAGGATAAATAAAAATGGCATTTTTAGATAGTGAAAATACAAGAGAGTTTTCAACTCGGACTAATAGACCGATTCCTGGGCAATCATTAACAAATAATCCAGAAGCTCCTGCGTCTTATGAAGGGCCTCCAGAATTTACATCAAGGAACGAAGCCCTTGATTATTATTTTAAGCTAATTACTGCTGAAGAAAATTTTGATGCCTTCATGGGTCTTTTAGCTGACGGGGTTCCTGTTATGAATATTGTTCAAGTTATTCTAACAAAAAGCTTTGAAGACGGAGAAATAAATCCAGACATGATGTTACTATTAGCTGAGCCTTTAGCATATATATTACTTGGTTTATCTGAGAAAGAAGGAATTAAAGCTGTTATTATCAATGATGAAGAAGAACAAGAAAATAATACTTTTAGAGCTAAATTACAAACTATAGAAAATCCAGAGGATGATGAGGAATCTCCTATGGCTGAAAAAATTAAAGCAGCGCCTTCACTTATGAGTAGATCACAAAAAGGAGAACAATAATGCCATTTGGAACTGGACGAATAGGGGGTCTTTTCGCTAGTGGAGCGGAGTCGCAGTACAGGCGGCGGCAAAGTATGCCTTGGTGGCAGCAGACTTTGCTGGTTGCAGCGGCGCAGCCGGTTGTTGGTGCTATTTCAGAAGGAGTTACAGAATTAGGAAAAGGTATTTTTCTAGGTAACGACAAAGATTTTTTTGAAACTGCACAAGGTAGACAAGCTGTGCGAGGAACTCGTGGACTCAAAGCAATACGAAAGCAAGTAGCGGCGGTAGAAACCAACCTTTTTAAAAATAATAAAACTCCTTCTCAAAATGCTCAATCAATAATGGAGGAGACTTATAAAACTCAGCTTGAAGCAGAGTTTCAAGGTCGTGAAGATAAAGATTCTTTAGTAGCGATGTTTTTAGGAGATCAAAAAAATAAGGGGGCGTTTAAAGCTGAGGGAGATGCTTATTTAAAGAAATTTTATAAGTATCGAAAGATGGTAACTGATGCGCCTACATATGAGGAATTAGAAAAAAGAGCAGAAAAAGCGGGTTGGTACGGTGATACAGGTGTGCAAAAATTTTGGACACGAATAAAAGCTTCTGTGGACCCAGATAAAACAGTAGATGATTATAAAGCAGACGGTTTAAAATATATTCTTTTTGGAGAAGACGCACATAAATATTCAAATGCTGATGTTGAGGCTTTTTTAGGTGGTGACCATGCAGGAGACACTGCTACTTGGCTTCGAGAAGTTGGTGTTCGTCCTAACTCATCTGCGATGGAAAAAGCTTTTGATGCTTATGCTGTTACAAACCCGAACTGGGCGCAGGCGTATGGGGGCGGGGCGAAGAGGAGGGCGCAAGAAGTGGCAATAACGACTCATCGAGCCAAGATTATAGAAAATCCAAAAGATTATAACCCTGCTCTTGTAAGCTTTGTAAATTCTACTGATGGACAAAAAGCAAAAAATCCACAAGAGTTTTATCTGGCTTACCATACTACTATGTTGCCTACTGATGAAGACGCATTAAGATTTATAAATATAAATTATGGTCCTAATAACTCGGATACGATGAAAACATTTCGTGATTTATTTTCAGCACAACTATTTGATCAGGAGGACCATAAAGACTTAACGACTAAACAACTAGAAACAGTTATGGCCGAAGAAGCAAAAATGATAAAGCATTTAGGGGCGAACTTTAAAGCAGACACACTCCAAGCTTTAGGCGAATCAAAACTAAATATACGGTTAACTAAACCCCAAGTAGCCGATATGTATGAAAAATATGTAGACTTTAACTTACGCAAAAATATAACGCAGATAGATGGAGTAGCTAAAGATCGTATGGGGCCGGATTGGCTTTTTACTATGATTGGATCTCCCTCTCCACTAATTGGCGGTGGTGTGGGCATTGCTGACCGAAAAGCTGGAGTAAATTTCTTGATAGGAGAATTTGGGAAGGGGGTAGAAGACTCTACTATAGGTGTCTGGAATGTTGACCCAGATAAATCAACTCTTAGCGCCACCACACATGCTTTTTACAACAGAGACGCGGTTCATCCTGGAGGTTTCTATAATCCAAGATTCATTAATATTAAAGGCGAAGAAAACTTTTTAGCGACAATTGAAAATAATATTAATGCTCAAATTAGTGCTGGAAAGATACCTCCTGGAAAGGAGTTACAAGCTAAAAATTTCGCACTGAGCCAGAGTATATCTTCAGGCGACAAAAATAATCCTGGTCTACTTGATCAAGTAGATATACAAGCTAACGGTGGGCGGCTCCATATAAATCAATTAACGGATATAAAAGAATTAGAGATTCGTACAGCCCGTGCCTTGGGTTTACCTACGGGTCCAGATATAGTGACAAATACAGATCGAATATACGGTGCACGACAAGAAGATCCTAATATGAACATCCCAGTTAGTCCCGAAATATGGACCACTGAGGCTACAGAGAAACCCGATGAAGTAGAGAAACCCGATGAAGTAGGGAAACCCGCTGAAGAAGTCACATCTGTAAGTGCGATAGACATACTTATGAAAAGCCATCCAGAGTTTCAAAAGGATGGGGATTTTGCAAACTTAACTAGGAGTCAGGTAGAAGAGCTACCACCTCGGATCTTAGACAGACTACGCGATACTCTGCCTACAGAGTTAAATCCGATAGGCTCCGTTATAAAAAGAGCGCGGTCGGTTTTTCTGAGGGATCGTGACCTAAGAACGATAATAGACAGTCTGTCCGAAGATGATCAGGCTAAGGTGTCGAAATTTAGAGAGCAGGGAATGACAAGGCAAGAGTCTCTTCAAATCGTTGCGCCAAAACTTATAAGCGACTATCTAGAGAGTGGAGTCGTGTCGACAGTAGAGTGGCCTCAAACGACAACCGCTGCCCCGGATTCTACAGAAGAAGTTGTTGATGAACTAAGAAACATTTCTGAGGATGTATCCTTCCACACTGACCAGCTTATAGAGGAGGGAAAACTGGTTGCTGAGGATGTATCCTTCCACACTGACCAGCTTCTAGAGGAGGGAAAACTGGTTGCTGCGGATGTAGCCAGACACGGCGGTAGTCTTCTAGAGGAGGGAAAACTGGTTGCTGCGGATGTAGCCAGACACGGCGGTAGTCTTCTAGAGGAGGGAAAACTGGTTGCTAAGGATGTAGCCAGACACACTGGCGATCTTTATGAGGAGGGAAAACTGGTTGCTGCGGATGTAGGTAATGTTTTAGCGGAAGCAACAATAGTTGCTAAGGAATTATCTAATCTTTACGGAGTTCAAACTCAAAAACCGGGAGAAAATAGAGGCTTGCTTACTCAGGATTTTATTAAGACACTAAATAGTTGGACTAAGGCTAATAATATTAAGCTAATAAATGCACTTAAATTTATTGATGCGAAATTAGAAAACATCGATCTTGGTTGGCTATACAAGGCTGCTGGAATTGAAAAAAATTCCTTACTTTCTAGGCCAGCCCCATAGAGGAAATTATCTGTGCGGGATTTAAACTACAACACACCTTTTGATTCAGATAGAGATGAAGAACCTTTTTTGCCAATTGTCTATCGTGATTCTAAAAGCTCTACACCAGATTCAACGGGTCTTCCTATAGAAACAGACCCACTACACCGAGCAGTTATACAAGTAGAAAGCGGTGGAGATCCTTTTGCAATTAATCCTAAATCTGGGGCTAGGGGTAGGCGACAAGTAATGTTAGCTACTGCTGGTGATCCGGGCTATGGTGTACTTCCTGCAAAAGATGATAGTATTGAAGAAGTAGACCGCGTTGGTAAAGACTATCTTAATGCTATGGTTGAAAAGTACGATGGCAATATTATATATGCTATTGCTGCTTATAATCAGGGGCCGGGAAAGACAGATAAGTGGATCGATGCTGGCGCTGACCTCAACGACTTAAACGCAGAAACACGCGCTTATATTCCTAAAGTATTGGCGGCGTTGGATTCAGTTAAAGAAAGGCCAGCTCTAGTTGTTCCCGAACATAAACCTGTTACTCCTCTAGGACACTTTGAAATCGAACATTCTAATATAGATTATTCTTTGTACTCTACTCCTCTTTCTGCACCGGCTTTAGAAGATATCCCTCTCGCAAGAAGAATGAGTGCTGGGTGGGCAAAAGAAAAAACAATTTTCGGTAACATCTGGACTGTAACAAAAGCGGCAGGTCTATCTGCTATCAGTACAAATAAAACATACAAACAAAAACTAGCTGATATTAATGAGCAAGAACTAAGAGAATTTCTTGAAGAGTATCCAGAGTTTCGTGGCGTTAGTTTGTACGACGAAGATTTAGGAATGCTTGCTGGGCGTATGGGCGTTGCTCTTTTAGACCCTATTACACTATTGGTGCCTTGGACAAAAATTGCTAAGGCTGGAAAGGTTGTAAGTATTGGCGTTGGCGGTGGTTTTGGTGCAGCAGACGCCGCTCTTTGGGGACATGTTCATCAACAAGAGGTTGACCCCACTATGATTGGTGTTGCGGCAGCTCTTGGCGGCTCCAGTTCAGCTTTATCGGATTGGATTGGTACTAAATTTATTAAGTCAAGAGGCGGTCGAGACCAGCAGGTAGCCGATGATACTTCTGCGACTGTAAGAGAAAGTATAGCTGAAGGTAAATCTGCTATAGACGCAATAGATTATGCTTCTAAAAGTGGAGATGTAGTTCTTGATGGTCCTGAAATTGTACCAAAAAAGACAACGTTCCCGCCCCAAAAAACCGACCCCAAAAAAGCTAGTTTAGAACTTGAGGATTTAAGAACTAATTCAGTCGGGAAACCCTATCAGGTAAGCCGTGAGACCATTGACTATGTAGATACTGTTGCTGCGGAAGAAGTGGCTAGGGCAGGTTCTAAATTTGATGTTGATCCTTTATTTGATGCAGAAATAATAGACGATATGGCAAAGATAGGAAAGTTAAGAACAGAAAAAATTGATGAGATAGCTGAGTTAACAGCAAAAATTCCTAAAATAAAAAATGTGAATGCTTTAACTGAAGCTGAAAAAGCAGAACAAAAAATAATAGAAGGCGAACTAAAGACAGCGCGACAAGAATTAAGTGGCCTAACTCGTGATTATAACAACTTAAGATTACAAAATAAACAACATGTAATTAATCGAGGTATGGATGGTCACGATTTAACTGAATCTATATTCGACAGGGCTATAAAAGACGATAAAATTACAGCAGGTACTTTAGAATATTTAATACGAGAAGGAACACGACCTGCTTTTGGTGCGCTTGGTGGGTATACTGCCAGCCATTTTTTCTTAGACGACGATGATGAGTGGGGAGCTACCGTTGGTTTTATGGTGACCGGCGCTGGTCTAATGAGATGGCAAAGAATGATTCAAAAGGCAGATATTTCTCACTACGATAAAAAAACTGGAATGTTAATTGTTAATAAGGAATGGAAGAAAGGGCTGTCCTCTACTTATCTAAAATTTCTGACATCTGCTACGGCAAGTACTAAGCTAGATTCATTGGGGGGTGCCGGTAAGATAGTAGCAAATCTATTATTAGATCGACCTGGGGGCGGTACTAAATCTGTTGAGCATAGGTCTTATGTAGCCATAACTGAGTATTTGCGAGAACTAGGAGCTTCGCTAGGTGACTCGTTTGGCGATAAAGCTGTACGAAAAGTTGCTGGTGAAATGATAAATTTTGAACATATGGTAGGTTATGTAAGGCCGACTGTGGGTTACAAAGGACTAGCGGGTGATTTAGAAACTGGTTTATCTCAAGCACAATTAGATGAGGTTATGCGTATTGTTCCATTACTTAAACAACAAAGAGATGCGTTAGCAAAAAGTGTTAAAGCCGTTAAGATTGACTTTGATGAAATAGAAAACTACGGAATGCCACAGCTTTATAACTATGAGGCAATTACAAGAGACCCACAAAAGTTTAAAGACATTATACGAGAACAATTTAAAAAGGGAGAATTTAAAGACTCAAAACTATCTGAAAAAAAGATAGATAGTGAAGTTGAAAAATTGTACGAAAAAATGTTTATGAAGGGTCTTAGCCAAGACAGAATTAAAACACGTTTTAACGAGGAAAAAATTGTTGGCGATAATTTTAAAATTCGCCCACTTTTAGATCATTTTGAAAAGACAAGATTTATAAAAGATGATGATGTGCGGAAAGCATTAGCTGAAGCGGGTTTTCTAGAATTAGATACTTTAGATGTTTTTTATACTTACGCAGATAAGACTATAAAAATACGAGAATTTGCAAGTACGTTTGGTCCTAACGGAGAACTTTTAGACCAAGCCTTTGCTGATGTCAACCAAGCTTTTAAGGGTGTACGCAACAGTGACTCTCATTTAGCATATAAAAATGCTATGAAAGATACTGTTAATGCTTTTTTTGGTAAGTACGGAGATGCTTGGCATGGGACGCAACCTCTAGCTTCTATGGCAACTAAGAGTTTAGTTGGTCTTGCAAATATGATGTATTTAACCAGAGTAGGTATAACATCACTAGCAGATTTTATTTCTCCGTGGAAAACATCTACGTTTGCAGCAGCAACTAAAGGAATTACAGGGAGATTCCAGCCAGGTGGTGCGTTGCACAAAAGGGCTGGTCTTCAATACGACAATTCTTTTGAGTTAGAATTAAGTGCTTTAATGGTGCATTCAGTGGACCCGCTGCAATCAACCACTCAAAAATTAAACAATATGCAGAGGGGCTTCTTTAGGCTTACTGGATTAAAGATGGTAACGGAGGCTGCTGGTAAATATGCTTTTGACGTAGGAGCTTACAGAGCTTTTGAGATTTCAGAACAACTCATAAAAAATCCTAAAATATCTAAAGCTTTAGGAAGAGAGCTAAGAGAATTAGGACTACAAGAGGATGATTTGTCAAACTTAGCTAGGTTTAAAAGCGCAGAAGAGGCTTTTGGTGATGATACAGGAAGAGAGATCCTTACTAGAGCAGGTCAAAAGGCTATGGATAGAGACCGTCTTGTTCCTAAAGTTGGTAACAGGCTTCTTTTTACACAACATAGAGATCCTTTTATCAGATCGTTTGGTCAATTCATGTCTTGGACACAGGCTAAAACGGCTCAAACAAACGCACTTATTAAGCGCATTGAAGATGGCGATGCTAAGTTAGCAGTTAGAATGTTAGGAGCAACTGTTATTGGTACTGGCTCCGTTCAGTTCTTACGCGATGTTACTAAGCCGTCATATGACCCTGATAAGGATTTACCAACTTCTTTAAAGAAAACTTTTGAACTTAGCGGAGAACTCTTACCTTGGTGGGCTGTTAAGGCGGGGTCCGCTTGGAAATATAATTTCAAAAGGGGTGAGGGTATAACGGAAGCCGCAAGTCCTGCGTTAAGTTATGCTAACGATGTTCTTAAAGGTTTTGGAGATGCTATAGAAAATCTTGCTGGCGGGGATATCGAAGGTTTTGGACAAGACATTGTTAATGTTATACCGATTGCTCACGAGCTTAACCGCTATTCTAGAGAGTGGGGGATGCCTTATTTAGAAGACAAGCCAAATGGGGGAGGCTCAAGTGGGTCAGAAGGAAAGGCAGATCCTAGTATATATAGATTCCGTACTTTTGCTACTGGTGGAGAGGTGGATGTGCGTAATGCGGTAGAGAGACCAGAGGACCGCAGAAACCCATATACGGGTGAGCGTTTTGTTGACGAAGCCGGTGGAGCGTTTCGTGCTGATGATGACCCACTAAGACGCCTTGGTTTTGTAGGTGGTGGTTCGGTAGACCCACTAGTAAGGCTTGGGTTTTCGGGAGGTGGGCAGCGTCAAAGCTTAGGTGCAGGATCTCTTATTTCAAGGCTTGTGACTAGAGGTGTGGGGCGTGAGACTAGAGGTGTGGGGCGTGAGACATCAGATCTAAATCCGTATAGCACTGCTGCACGTACTCAGGTTACCTATCACGGTTCACCGCATAAATTTGAAGCCCTAGATCCCTCCAAGATAGGGACAGGCGAGGGCGAAAAAAAATTCGGACATGGAATGTATGTGGCGCAGGACCCTAAAGTGGCGGGTTTCTACGAGCAAGCGTTACAAACCGACGCGACTGTATTTTTGGATGGGCGAAAAATTACTTCTTTTGTTGATGAATTTGGCCCAGCAGGGTTGTCTTTGGATATTGGCCGGTTGCGTAAAAGGCAGGGATTACCCGATAGTGATGTCAGAAATGCCGCTCTTGATTTTTTTGATGAGTTTATTAAAGGTAGTAAACAAGATCGTGAAATTGTTGAACAATTTGATTTCGAACGATTGTCTACTCAACCGGGCAGCTTCCTCTACGAAATAGATATCCCCGATGAAGATGTGGCCAAGATGCTGGATTGGGATGCGCCGTTTAGTGAGCAACCGCAGAGTGTGCGGGAAAATATGGGGGCGCTACAAGCGAAACTGGAAAGAGATACGAAGCACCTATACCCGCTAGAAAACAAGACGGGTCGAGAAATTTACGACGAATTAAGTGGGTTCTTTAGTGACAAAGAAGCGTCTTCCATTTTAGAAAAGGCTGGCATCCCCGGCATCAAATACTACGATCAAGGAAGTCGAGGCGGAATTAAGAAACATCAATGGGGTAAAATTGCTAAAACGCTGCGGAAAAAAGACACCCGTAACATGGTGCTATTCGATGACTTAGCCAAACGCGCCAGAGTCCTGAAACGCAATGAGGAGACAATAACGCCACCCTTAGACATAGGTGCTGATGCGTCTTTAACTGATGGTTCTAAATTAAAAAATTATTCTGTTAAAGACATAGAAGAGTTAGAGTCTTTAGTAGGCACAGCAAAAGCAGGAACTAAAAAAGCTAATAAACTTATTATGGCTCCTGTAGAAGAGGGTACTTTTATTGCAGCTAGATTAAATCTAAACTCTTCATTTGACAAAACCCTATATCCTGAATTAGCTGAGAAAATGGGGGACCGCGCTTTTAAACTTCAAACAATACACGAAAAAAATTATGATGGACAAGTTTTGTCTTATGCTCCACATGTAACTTTAACGGATGCTATGTTTTCCGTTAGTCAACAAAGAAGGGTAAACATCGCTGCTAAGATAAAAAAATTCGAAGTACCTGAAGCTCAAACTAAAAATCCTGCTATGTCTGTAGATGGTAACTACACGACAATGAGAAATGTACTAAAAGAAATGGACGATGATGTTGTTGAAATAGGCGTGAATCCAGCCGACCAACATCTTTTTATTGATAAAAAAACTGGTCAGGCCGTACAAAGCGCAGACATCGCTACTGTTTTTGGAGATAGGGTCTATGCTAAAGGTGTTAAATATTGGAAGAAAGCAGAAGCTCCTTATCCTTTAAAGACTTCAGCAGGAGATAAGCTAGAAAGTAGTGTACGGTATCTACATGGGAAAGGTGGAAGAGTACAATTTAATGAAGGTGGCGAAGCTTTAGGTAATACACTTTTAGATACGATAAGTGACCCCGCTCTACGCGCCCACTATGCAGAAATGATGGGAGGATTGGAAGGTACTACTCCTGTTGCTACTACCCCCACTACTACTACCGTTACTGACGTCCCGACTACTACTACCGTTACTGACGTCCCCACTACTACTACCGTTACTGACGTCCCCACTACTACCTCTGTTAACTATGCTGATGACTCCGTATGGAATGAACTGGTTAGTACTGCTTCGGATGATCATGCCAGATTGACGGAAGGATTGAATAGAACTCCTGCCGAAGTCCAGGCTACAGCGACTTCAGAGGCTCCTATTGGTAGTCCGCAGTGGGTGCAAGCTCAATATGGGGAAACACTTGCAAATCCACAGTGGCAAAACGAGATGCAGGCCGCTGCGAATGTGGGACGTCACGCTCACCTTACGGGTAACGATAGACGGTATTTCGGTGCCTACAGGGTAGCGCCGGGAGCTATAGGATTAAGGACGAGTAATGTGGCTTTCGGTGAAGAAGGGTGGATCAACCCCGGCTATTTTCCGACCCGTAACGATCAAGGATACCGGCGCTATAATGTTAATCAATTTGGATCTGGGCTTGAGCGAGCAATTGACGAAAAGGCTGGTGCCGCTATTTTTGATGCTTATTGGTCGCGCCCGGAGTGGAGATCCCATTATCAAGGCCAAACAGCATTAGATGTTTTTACTCGGCTTGGTGTAACGCCGGAAACCGCTAGTGATTGGGACAAATTTGAAGCAATGGATGCCGCGATGCGGGGAGCGCAATGGAAAAATCAACGACCGAAACGTAAATTTGGCATTAAGGATGCATTAGGTATAGCGTTGCAAATAGGATCTTTTTTTGTACCGGGAGGGCCACTAGTGAAAGGCGCTATGGGCGCTACTGGGGCTGCGTTGAGAGGGGGTGATACTTTCGATATAGCATTAGGTGCTTTCGGTAGTGCGTTTGGTGGTAAGCTATTAGGCGCTCTTAATAAGTCGATAGCGGGGGCAGGAGCGGTAGGTGGAGCCATTGGGGGCGGTCTGTATGGCTACGGCTTGGGTGAGCAATATGTATTTAACAGCCCTCAAGGTATGAATCGCTCGACAATCGCATCGGCGGCACACGCCTTTAATCCTAATCGTGGTTCTCCTGCAACTGATATTAGAACTACAGGTCTTCATATTGGCAGATGAAAATACTTCTATTAATACTTCTTTTATTTATACAGAGGGCGGTTGCGGCCCCATCTCTGCCCCCATCTAAATGTACTAATATTATTAAGTTTGCAGAGGTTTTAGTTTCTACTGAAAACAGAGATGTTTTAATTGGTAAATGGAGAGTATTCTTAAATGATAGGCTTAGAAAAAATAAAATCACGACGGCACAATACAATGCACGAAAGGCAGAAATTTTAGAAGCTAGTAAACTTATAGCTCAGTTAGAAGCTAAAGGCTACAAAGGTATTATGGTAATAAATTTGATAGCTTTGCAGTGTGCTGTTTAATTAAGGAGTTTAAATAATGAGCGTAACATTCCACAGCGCTGCTGCTAAGAAAGTAAAAGAAATTATGCACGAAGACCCCGATATTTCGGAAGATATAACTTTGCGTGTGTTTATACAGGGTGGAGGATGTTCAGGATTCCAGTATGGCTTTACCTTTGATGATAAAAAGGAAGATGATGAAGCTGTCACAACGGATGGTATTACATTAGTAGTAGACCCATTGAGTCTACAGTATTTAAATGGTGCTGAGATTGATTATTCTTCCGACCATTTTTCATCTCAATTTATAATTCGCAATCCAAATGTACAAACAACCTGTGGATGCGGAAGTTCTTTTGCGGTTTAACATGGGTGATAACTAATGTTTAAATATTTCACAGCGGCTGAATTAAAATGCAGTCACTGCAATAAAGAAGGTATGAATATAAACTTCATGAAAAAAATAGAAGCCTTACGAGAAGAACTGGGGTTTCCGTTTATTGTGACCTCTGGATACAGGTGTACGAAGCACCCTATAGAAATTGAAAAATACACTGTAGGCGCTCATACGACAGGAAGGGCTATCGATGTATCAGTGTACGGAGAAAACGCCTACAAGCTCCTTAGGGGCGCTCTGAAGGCAGGTTTCACAGGCATTGGAGTTAACCAAAAGGGGGATTCTAGGTTCATACATATAGATGACATTGAAGAATCTCCAGAACGTCCTAGACCTTGGGTGTGGAGTTACTAATGCTTCTTTATACTGAAGAACAACTACAGGTTCTGTATGGAATTTATGCTAAGCACCAGAGTAGGGCTGGGGTAGGTTTTATGAGGTTAGAGGATTTCAGAGAACTTTTTGAAGAGCAGCAATCTTTTATATTAGGTACTATTGAAATGCAGGAGGTGACAGAAGATGCTTCTTAGTGCAATATTAAATCCGCTAGGTGCGATAGCTTCGAGTTGGCTTGAGGGCCGCAACGAAAAGATAAGGGCCAACACTAAAGTTAAAGTTGCTCAGGCAGAGGCAGAAGCCACTGTTATGCAAAAGAAAGCTGCTGGCGAAATCGATTGGGACGTTGCCCAAGCAAAAGCTAGCGAGACTTCATGGAAAGACGAATGGCTTACTGTGGTCTTTACGTTACCCTTAATTTTATTGTTATTTGGAGAAGAAGAAAGGGTTAATAATTTCTTTGTAGCTCTCAGTAACTGTCCTGAATGGTATCAGTATTTGCTAGGCACTATTGTAGCGGCAAGTTTTGGGTTTAGAGGTGCAGCAAAATTTATAGGTAAAAAATAATGGATGATTTCTCAATTGTTGAAGTGCATTGGGGAGATGCCTGGATTGAAACAGCAGATTATTCTTTAAAGGACGCCAAAAAACTTTCTCCGGTTCTTAGGAAAACCATAGGTTACCTTATAGGTACGACTAACGAATGTATTATTTTAGCTACAGATCTATACAATAAGGAAAAGGATACGATCAATACCCCCATGATAATACCTTGGGGTACGGTTAGTGAATGGTATGAACTTGAATTTTAGAGAAGGAACTAATGGAGGATTAAAGTATGGATGATTTTTTTAATTTTGTAGAGCCTCCAGAAACTGCCACACTTCGTATCAACGCCGACGCTATAAGCCACTTAGGCACAGTGTTTTCACATGTAGATGATAAGATTATGAAACAGATATTATTTGAAATGTTGTGCAAGCATTCTAAATTTGTACTTGACACATCTGAAAAAATGATACAGAATAGAAGACTAGGAATAAAGGTAGTTAAATAAATGTCTAGTAAAAGAACTGTGAAGCGGCGGGTAGGCTCTCCGACTATACTGAAGAAGAGCCATGCTCATAAATCTAAAAAGGACTATGATCGTAAGAGACTAAAGGAAGAGACCTCTCGGTTAAGTAAGGGCATTTAATTCATCTTCCAAATGTTCGTGTAGAATTTCTAATTTGGGAGAAATTTCTCGAATTATTTTCTGTACTACAGGTGTGTCGTGTTTATCAAAAACTTTAGACACTTCTGAAATAGGAACATGTCTATATTCTGTCATTAAATTCCCCTTCCTATCTATGAATACTTTGAATGAAATTATATTTCCTTCTTTAGTTGTCACGGGAAATTCACCTTTTCCAAATCCCCGCGTAATCCAGCCTTCATGTATGAAGTAGATCGACCCTCGAAAAAATTCTGATGTTCTACACCAAGTACAGCATCAAGCCACGTTAGTGGGTTATTCTTTACATTATAATTAGGTTTCAACCCTAACTGTAGTAGTCTACGGTCAGCTATGTAGCGAATGTACTGTCGCATTTCTTTCTTAGTTAGCCCCTCGATATTACCCATCTCGAATACCAAGTCTAAGAATCTATCTTCTAGGTCTACCATATCTCGACAAGCCTGGTAAATTTCCTTTTTAAAGTCATCTGTCCATACCTCTATATTTTCTTGTACAAATTCTCTAAAGAGTTTTGTCATTGCTTCAACATGTAAGGACTCATCTCGAATACTATAAGTTATTATCTGTCCCATACCCTTCATCTTTCCAAAGCGAGGAAAGTTCAGTAGTATGATAAAGCTACTAAATAGCTGTAGCCCCTCGGTAAATCCGCTGTAAACAGCAAGAGCTTTCGCAATACTTTCCTTATCTCTAACGGTTACCTTTATATTATTAATATATTTGTGCTTGTCAGCCATCGCTTCATATTCAGAGAAAGCTTTATATTCTGTTTCGGGCATTCCTACCGTATCTAAAAGTAAGCTGTATGCGTGTTGATGAATAGACTCCATGTTAGCAAAGCTGCTCATCATCATACGGGCTTCAGGCTTCTTAAAGATCCTCATGTATCTATCTATATAGCCCGAACCTACATCTACGTCTGACTGCGTGAACAGTCTAAATATGTGTGTCAACAAATTCTTTTCTGGTACGTCTAAATCCTGCCAATCTTTTACATCGTTGTGCAATGGTACGTCTTCTGGAAACCAGTGCATTTGGTTTTGCTGAACGTAGTAATCAAACATCCAAGGGTCATCGAATGGTTTGTAATAATCTCTGCTACTTAGTAAGCTCATTTTTATTTATCCTTCGCAAGCCAAACATTCTACATCTTCAAGATTAATTCTTGGGATTTTTATATTAACATTCTCTGCGTTCCGCGCCGCATCAGAGCGTAAATAATAAAGTGATTTTAAATTTTTAGCTCCGTACCAATGAACATCATTAACATATTGTAAAAATTCGTCATGGATTTCTTGCGGTTCAGTAGCCTTTGGGGGAGCGAAGAATAGATTCACGCTTTGACTTTGGCAAATATACTGCTGCCGTTGGTGCGCGTGTTCAATTACCCACACCTGATTTATTTCGGGGGCTGTTTTGAATACTTCTTTTTCCTTGTCCGTTAAAAAATCTAGGTGCTGAACAGACCCGTCGTAAGCTGAGATATCTTTCCATACTTCCAAAGTGTTTTTATTTTTAGACTTTAAAAGTTTTTCCAAATATTTATTTTGAACCTTATAAGATCCTGTTAACGTTTTGTGAGTATATACGTTAGCCCTCGAAGGCTCAATACTAGGGCTTGTACCATTACAAATGATACTACTAGAAGCATTAGGAGCAACGGCCATAAGATGAGCATTACGAAGTCCGCTCCCCGCCATGTCTGGTGCTTCCCCACGTTCTCCACCAAGAGTCTTGCTAGCCTCAACCGCTTTTGATTTAATATGATTAAATGCCCGGTGATTGAACGAGCTAGCGTACAAACCCTCGAAGGGTATGTCTTTACTTTGGAGATAGCTGTGGAACCCCATCGCTCCAAGACCAATACTGCGTTCTCTATAAGCTGAGTAAGCTGCTTTCTTATACGCATTTTTTCCCTCCTTTATATAGTTTTTAAATCTATCTGCCCCTGCTCTGTATGTTCCTAAGTCACCAACATCGACCGCACTTTCGATGAAATGTTCCAAAACATTGTCTAGCATTGTAACTAAATCTTTTATAAATAAATCGTTATCTGCCCACTCATCAAAAGTTTCTAAGTTAACACTTGACAAGCAGCAAACGGCTGTGCGTTCTTCATTAGTAGGCAGTGTTATTTCTGAACAGAGATTACTTTGTTTTATTTCAAGTCCTAATTCTTTTTGTTCCTTTGGAAGATGTTCGTTACAGTTGTCTATATTAATAATATAGGGTTCGCCTGTCTCAGCACGTGTATGTATAATCTGCCACCACAAATCACGGGCACTCACACTTTTAACCGCTTCTTTTGATTTAGGATCTATAAGTCTCCAATCCTTATCAGCCTGGACGGCATCTAAAAATTCATTTGTGATATTAACAGCGTTATGAATGTTAAGGCACTTTCTATTTAAATCGCCTCCGGTTGTTTTCCGCATAGCAATAAACTCTTCAACCTCGGGGTGGTCGATGTTCGTGTAAGCCGCATAGCTTCCTCGCCGTGTTACGCCTTGATTGAAGGCTAGCATCTGGCTATCGACAACGTGCATAAAGGGGATCGAGCCGGTAGATTTACTACCGTTGGAGGTGCTTGTTCCGTTGCTGCGAACATCTCCCCAGTATCCACCGACACCACCACCGGCACTTGCTAGCCATATGTTTTCATCGTAATGATCGGACAACCCGAACCTTGAGTCAGGTACATAATTTAGAAAACAGCTTATGGGTAGCCCACGGCGAGTGCCGCCATTACTAAGAATAGGGGTGCTAAACATGAACCAGCAGGAGCTTGCGTAATTGTATAGTCTTTGCGCGAGATCAAAGTCTGTGCTGTTTTTAAATGTCGCACCAAATACTGAGGCTCTAGCGAAAGCTTGCTGAGCGTGGGTTTCGTTCTCCCAAAAATATCTATCCTTCAATGTGTTAATTGAGAATTGATCTAGCTTAGTTTCATTGGTCAGATCGATCTGTATTCCGAGATACTCCTGTGTCTTTAAAGTCATGTTCGTGTTCCTTTTTTTCTTTTGTGTATTTTTTAGTCTTCTGTTTATTTTTAGCGTTTCGATTCTTATGAAACCTAGCAGTTCGCTCCGCTTTTCTGTCCATGCTCATCACGTTTCTCCACCGAAAGATTAGTTTTTTTGAAGAAAGATAGTAGCTTTTCTTCGTACCACTTAGCCTTCATCATGTCTTCAACTGGTTGTTTTTTATACCTAAACCGCCACCTATATTTTAGAGAGTTACCACGTAAGTAACCTATAAATTCTTCCGGTGTCAGCATCGCTTCTATAGCATCTATACATTCTATCTCACCGTTATTATAATGCGGTGGATGATCAACAGTGTTTTTTTTATCAAAATGAGAGGTGCTACCCTCCAAAGCCATGCGCCTTTGCCAGCCAGTTTTATTCTCATCCCATTTATTTTTAGTACCCATAATCCGACTCCTCGTTGTCTGCGGCTTGCTGTCTGTCTAAAAATTCTTCCGCTGTTTTAGCGTTTATATCTATCCAAGAATCTGGCAGTGTATTTTCAGCAAACCATCTGAATTTATTTGCGGTGGCCCATTCACCATGCGTTCGTTTAGTTCCGTCCTTTCTTACCTTAGCACCAGGCATCGGCGCGGCGGGATTAGCAAACAGGAAAACCAACTCTACATCTTCAGGTAGGTTATCGCGAACCCACTTGTACTTGGAGTATTCTAAGTAATCCCAAAAGCGACCTTTAGATTCTAACAGAATTTGTTTGCCTTGTAAAGTCCTTGTGAAATCTGGCTCATAAAAATGCTTCACCGTATATGCTACTTTCTCTGTGTGGTGTTCCCAATCCTTAAGTAGTGTATCATGTAGGAGATATTCCCACATACTATCGTAACCCTGCACCTTCTCTGGCCGTGGCCGCTTAACTCTTGGTTTTCTTTTCAATGTAGTTCTCGGTCACGGTTCTCTATCTCCTCCAGTACTGAATCTCTTAGAAAAAGTAATTCATCATACTCTAATTTATGTTCACGCTCTTGTATAGCAAAAGCAAAGGACATTATAATATGCTCGATTGGGTGCTTCGATTCTGTTTCTTCAAAAGCCATATTAAATCTCCAAGCGTTATATCTTTTAATTTAAAACCCTTCTTTAATAATTTTTTAATGCTTTGCCTAGCCCACCGATAAGTGTAGAATGATAGATAGTGCGTCCGTTTAGATAGAATATATTTTGTCGTCGGTAAAAATTGTTTGTAATTTTCTTTTGTAATTTGATCTCTATCATCTTCATCAAGGATACTCTTCAACCATTCTATCAATAGGTCATCAGCTTTTTCATTTATCTTTTTTAGAACCTTCTTCTTCACGCTGTTATTTCTTCTACTTTAGGTAGGTAGTTAACTCGCGTTAAGTACTCTACTCCCTTTGCGTATTTGAATATCCGCAGCCCCTTTCCGCCATTAGCATCACTATGGCATTCGGTTTTGAAGTGGCAGTAAACACATCCTCTAGGTAATTTCATATTACCTTTAGTTCCAGATGGAATCTGGTTGTAACATCTTTCAGGAAGCTCATCAAATTTAAATATATCTTTTATTTTATTTATTAATACTTTAACGTTTGGTTTGTCCAAGTCCTCGGGACGATACAGAGTAAGCTCTCCCGATTCTTTATTGATTACCAGGAACCCCCCGTTACTCGTGCCCTCCGCAGTTTCATAGCCAGCAAGTTGGCTTAGGTAACCAAAGGGATCGTCTTCTCTCAGTGTACCATTTTTAAATTTCTTAAATGCAAAGCCTGAAGCAGTCTTGATATCAACAACTTCCCCATCAATTTTACAATCAATATGGCCCTTCACATTATTCACAACAACTTCCTTTTGCTCGTCGGTTACGGTGTGCCCCGCTAATTTTACTAAGAATATTAAGACCTCTTCCAAGATATGTCCATATAAAAATTTAATTAGTGTAGGAGAATCAAGGTCACCAGAATTATTATACTTATTATTATAATATAGCTGCCTTGCTGGTTTCCCCACGTTAGACATACGCAGCGTAAACTGTTTATTTTCTTTTGGGGTAGCCCAGCCCTTCACTGCGTTGGAAATGCCTACAGATAAAGATTCCAAACAAGCTTCTGGAATTTCTAAATCACCCACATTTAAATCAGCTACCGATTTATAAATGTCCTCTACTAATTCATCTAGTTTTTTAGAAGATTTCAAGCTGCTCTCCTTCCTTATTGTTTATAAACATTTCATGGTTAACAAATCTAAGCTTTCTGTTAATGGGATTAAATAATAAAATTCTAACCCCTAATTTTTTTTGAAGTTTTGTTCTTACCGACCTACTGTTAATTGCGTCCGGGTTACTCAAGTTAGGTTTCAACCCCGCCGTTTTTACATCTATTAAAACGATCTCCCCTTCACTATCCATAGCTACCATATCAACAGGACCAGTACAACCTGAGTTAATAAACACTTCATAACCGTTATCCCATAGCCATGTTACAGCGTAGTATTCAGCTAGGTCTCCTTTTCTACCTTTAGAGGATGACGAAAGTGCTTCTTTAAAGTTGTTAGTGGGTTTCACTCCAGTTCTCTCCTACTTTGTATTGAGCATCTAATGGACAATTAAGATTGTAGTAATCGCCTGCCGATCTAATAGCACTAACTGCTAAATTTCCAAGCCTATCAACGTCCTCGCCCCAGGTTTCGATCTGCCACTCATCGTGTACATTTGCTACGCAATGGGCATCTAAGCCAGCGACCTCCATAGCTTCGTTAAGAATAATTAAAGCGCGTTTCATAACGACCGCCCCGGCCCCTTGGAGCAGCGAGTTGAGTGCAGCATGGGGGCTTCGTATGAATATCTTGCGGCCATCCAATCCTGTTATGAATCCTTTTTGTTCAGCCGTTCTTGTAATTCTATTTCTAAGAGACTTAAGTGTTGGGAAATTACTAAGAAAAGATTGCTTAATTCGTTTACCTTCTGCTTTACTTCCACCAACCACACTTCCAATTTTAGCATCTCCCGCTCCGTAAAGAAAGGCATAGATGAAAGTTTTTGCCTGAGATCTTGATTTAAGTCCCGCCCTAGCTTGGTTAGCTGTGTGTATGTCTCCAGTGAGTATGTCATCTATAAACTCCTTATCATCAAGATAGTGTGCTAACATTCTTAATTCTAACCCGCTGGCATCTACCCCTACCAGCTTGTAGCCTCGTGGAACTGTCCAACAGGCCCTACATTCCTTACCGTAGGGAGAGGCTAAGCTGGGTATCTGGGCCATGTTGGGATCTCTGTGACTCATCCTACCTGTAATTGTACCGTTGCTTATTACGGACCCATGTACTCGTTGCCCATCCAGAAACGTAAGCCAGGATTGTACTTGCGCTATTCGTTTTTGTAGCATCAAGTATCTAGCTATAAGAGAAGCTTCTGGAATATCTCGCACAGTTCCTAGTACTTTTTCATCAACTTTCGGTTGTCCTGTGGGAGTAAAATGTTTTGGTGTCCAACCAAAATCTTGAAGGTACTCGCCTATTTGCTGCCTTGACCCAAGATTAAATTCTTCCTCGGAAGTTCGCACAACTTTTTCTGTACTACACTTCTGTAGGTCGGCGTACTCATCTCCCGTTAACCTAGTTTGTTTTCCATCGCAATCTACTCCAAGCTTCTTCAATACTCCAGCCTTAGTGTGCTGCGGATATATACTCCGTTCAGTCACTTTCGGTTTAAAGGTTTTATGTACTTGAAGTTCGGTTGCGATAAGCTCGTTTGTACAATTTTCTAGTAGCGAACGTGTGAGATCTTCATCCAACACAAATCCATATTCCCGCTGGTCAGTTACAATCTTATATGTTTCTGTCTCAAGATTAACACTTTCAGAAGTGAAGCCGCGACTCTCATGCTTCAGTGCCTCGTACACTTTATAATTTAAAATTACATCGTGAGCGCAGTATTTGAGCATGTCCTCAGTAAATTTACTGTAATCATCAAATTCAATCTTATGGAACTCAAGCTTGTAGCCCCAAGCTTCTAAACTATGCGAGGCCCTTATCGGATTAAACAACCTGGAAAGGACAAGCGTATCAACAAGTTTTTTGTCGAGTAAATTTATATTATGGAGCTTCCGTATTACTGGAATATCGAAGCCTATAATATTATGTCCTATTAATTTGTCGGCGCTTTCAAGTAAAGCAAGACCCTCTGTTATGTTACTTGGTTTGAAATTGAATTGCTCTTGTGTGTCTACATCTAATGCTGATATGCAATATATTTTAGTTGGCTGTAGGCCGTCTGTTTCAATATCAAATACTAAAGATTTCATAGTTCAAGACCGTCCCCTTCATCAAAAGAAGTTTCACTTAGTCTACCAGTATCCTTGTTATACACCAAATGCGTTGCCATACCTACATCTCCCGTGTATCTAGATTTTAGTACTCGCATGTGTGTTGTGTTAGCCTCTTCTGGATCTTCCGCCTGTTGGTCTCGCTCCAACGCTATCACACAGTCAGACAGTTGTGCAATACTTTGAGAGCCTCTAAGGTGTGATAGGCTTACTGCTATCCCATTCTCATGCCCCCTGTTGCTATCAACGCGCCGCAAATGACTTACCAGTACAAGACCCACACCTGTCTCTTCGACAATACTTCTGAGCCTAGTCATAATGTTATCTATTGCTCGACGTTCATCGCCCTCGACCATCGCACTTACCAGCATATGAAGATGGTCTATTATTACCCACTTACATGAGCATCCTATTATAAGGAATCGAAGCTTACTAAAAATCTCATCGAGATCTGTTATCCCAAAATGACTGTGTATCCAAACACGGTCTTTGTTCTTACCACTATACACGGCATCAAAATGTTTATCTAATTCTTCTTGAGAATAACTTTCTCGGACCTGATCAATGTATAACCTAGCGTTAGCCTCGATTGAAAGTATACCGTCTACCGTGCGCCGCCAATCTTCTTCAAGAGCAATGACACCCACGTTATCCTTTGTCTGCGTGATAATCCAATGCTCTAACTCACGAGTAATGCTTGACTTCCCGAGACCTGTACCGCCCGTGAGGGTTACTAACTCCCCGCCACGTAAGCCGTACAGCTTATCGTTTAGTCCCTCCCACGGATACGGTACGCTCTCCCTGTTCTCACGCTTGTTGAAATTTTCTTTTTGCTCTGAGATATTCAAGACGCCTGAAGGTGTGTACAGTTTCGCATTCCACCACGAATCTACATAGGACTGCATCCGCCCAGCTTTGAGCATCTCATTTGCATCTTTGAAATCGTCTGGTAACGTTAAGATCTTTGCTTTGCCGGGAGTTAGCAGCCTTGCAACTTTCTTAGCCGCGTCTCGACCAGGCTTATCGTTGTCAAAGTTTATAACTATGTTATCAAACTTTTCTAAGAACTCAAGCGAGTTTTTCACATCTCTTGCTGCACCTGCGGCACCGCTTTTTAAACTAACTACAGGCCACTTAGATCCTAGTAACTCGTAAGCCGCCATTGCATCGCACTCGCCCTCAACAAGTGTTACAAATTTTCCCGAGTGTTTGAATGTAGATTCACCAAACAACCCCGTGCCTGTGGAATTTCCACGCCACGTAAAATGCTTGTCTGGTTCTCTAATTTTATAGCATGTAATTTCCGAAGCGATGTAGTACGGGTAAAAATGTTTTATAAATTTCCCGCCCTTATCGTAAACAGATTTTACGTTATATTTTTTTGCGGTGTCTAGAGATATACCCCTTTCGGCAAGCAGGTGAAAGTCGCCCTCAACATCGTTGGTTGTATTACTCTTGTACACTTTAAATTCCTTGACGTTCAAGAACTGTTTTTGATATGCGTTTTCTTTTTGCCCTCCCATGAGTTTTGAATAGTTAATAATTCGCTTGTCGCAACTAAAGCAATACGCCGAATCGTCATCATTAATTGATACGGCATCGCTCGAATCACACAAGGGACAAGGCTGATGGTACTTAACAAAAGCCATATGTGTATCTCCCTCAAGGATCAGTTAATGTGTCTAGTTCCTCTATCGTATTAGAATCTCCTACGTTAACTAGCATGTTATCTGTTAGCTGACCATTAATTTTCTGGCTCAAAGAAATAGACGCGGCCTGAAGAATAGTCTGCTTTTTCAGCAAAGATTGTACTTCTTGATTAGCGTCTACCAAACAAGCGAAGGCCATCTTAGCCTCATCGGAAAATGAATTGACCGAGTACTGATCTCCGTCGAGTGTGTATATTACTTTGTTATCGCTCATAATTCATCGACCTCCGACTCATCGCCAAGCACCTCAAACTCGTCCCCATCTCCACCACTATATTGTACGAGGTCAATAACCTGCACCGCTTGTAGTTCAAGACCTTGGAAAGCTTGTCCGTTCTTGTTCATCTTCCAAGGCTTAGCCTGGACCCTAACTTTCGAGCCGTTACCAACTAGACAGTCTAAGTCATTTTTGTTTTTATCCATCAACGCTGGGGCCTTACGGATCATTTCGTTCGGTCCACTAACGTTACGTTTGATAGTTATTGTTGGCCCCTCCTCCCTATCTTTAATGTTGAAGCCATCTGACTTTAACTGACTTGCAGTTTCATCATCTACCACCAAATCAATAGTATACTTTGGTTCAAATCTGGTGTTAGGTGTGGTTATTGAGGCCCACATAGCCATGCCTTCATATACACTCATTGATATCTCTCCTTTTGTTTAACTCCCACATAATAACATAATTAAAATTAAATGTCAAGCCCTATAAGTCAAGCTTTCTTCCGATCAATACTCGGCAAGATAACTAATAAACGTAGGGAATTGAGAGAACACGAAGTCCTCGGTTAAACGTGTGTCATCAACTCGGTTAGCTAAAACGTAATGAATAAATTTTTGCTTAACCCTGTCGCTTGGGCAGGAACACCCAATGTGCAGCGCAAATATTTTTGCCCAAAGATCTTCTATGAGTATCTCATCTTTTTTACTCGTCATCGTCGCACACCTTACTGTTCAACAAATTTTCAAACTCTTTGTCGGCCAGCCAATCTACGAAGTGGTCGTTGTAGATGCCCATCTCTTCTGCTTTCTCGACAGCAATATCGATAGCTTGGTCTACGGCCCAATCTCTAAATAAGCTACTCATTGTTTTCCTCCAAAGCAAGACGCCACAAATACTCTGGTCGGCGGTATGGTCCAACCATTTGTTGATCTGTCTTTACTAGTTTAGCTGCCGCTGTAAGGTCAGTAAAGGATCGTCGAACGCTTGTCACCGGCACAGTATTAGAAAATACAAGACCAAGTAGTTGGCTCGGACTTGCTAGCTGACGCGGGTTGGCCTTAAAGAATTGTAGTATCTGATGATCTTGTGAAGATGCTGATACTTCAAACATGTTTAATTGCTCGCTTGTCGATTTAGTTGTATTGTAGTACATAACACACTCCTATTTAAGAAATATTATCTAGCACCCATCGATGTAATCTATCTTTCCTAACTTCCTCCTTGCTATCATTATCCTTGTCCTCATCAAGTGAACCTACCTTGAAGACTATCTCAAAAATATTTTGTCTAAAATCAGAGAACTCCTGTATTCTTTTTAAAGTATCATCGTCGTTGAAGTTACCGTGGTTGCTGCCGACGCCCCACATAACGTCATATATTTGTTTACGAAATTCTTTGTCAGTCATTTCTAATCCTCATTAATCTGATCACAAAAAACTTTAAGCTTTACTTTTAGTTTCAGCATTTGCTCTAGCCGCTAAGTACTTGTTAATAAGACCCATAGATTTAATGTAACACATTGAACAGTAATGACTTTTATTATGTGTTACTGAAGCAAAGGTTTTACATTTATCGCTAGCACATTTTAGCATTATGTATCAGCCTCTTGCTTGGTGGCCTGCACCACTTCTCCCCAAAAATTACTTATCCCCGCTGTGTCAACGTCTACCAGTAGTATAGTGTCTCGCTCGTCATCATCTAGATTTACCATGACGGCCTTAGCCTCCTCTTCGGAGTAGAAATAATCAGCCAGCAGCCCCTTTCCATCTAACATTCTGTAGATTACTACAAAGTTTTGTTTCATTTTCTTTATCCCATTTTTGATTAAAAGTAGGAGCAGTTTTCTGACATGCCCAGGTCTTTGGTTGGGGACAAGCACCTCCCTTTTAACATCAATTAAGCTCCACGAAACAAATCTATTTACTTAGTTTTTAGAAAACAATACCCTTCAGGTACTTGATACATTGTATAACATCCCTTGACATAACTGTTAGCGGCAGCACATACCCTACCGTAGTCTGACTTACGAATAAACATCCACTGACCTACTTTCATTGGAACAAATAGGTCGCGCCAAACAGAATGTGGTTGAGTCTTACGTAATGGTGCTTGGGAATCTTGAATAGATAAGTAAGTTACTTTAGATTTATGTGCAAGTACATTTTCCATTTTCATTTTCCTTTAGGTTTAGTTTATGCTGCTAGTAGGTAGTTGTCAACAACTTCCCTAGCCTTTTCAACTCGGCGTTGGGATAGTGCAATGATATTCTTACTGCTAGACGGCGCGTGAGTACTCCAATCAGTGAGTGCATTGTAGACTGCCCACTTATTGTCACCCATCCGTGGTGAGTACGTCTTGTTGTATACCTCATTCAGGTAGTTGAACGTCCGATTATTGACATGTTCCAGCCTGTTGTAGTCCCGCATATCCGTATACAGCTGGGTCCAATCCCCTTTGAAGTTTGCACATGACGCGAACGCATCGATGCGATCCATCCGATCCATCGGGGCCTTGTACCACTCATGCCACAAATCAACTTCCTCCTCCATGACACCAGTTGCCTTACTGATTAACCGGATAGCGTGGTTGATATCCAGGGCGGCTGTGTGCTTGGCCTTGTATAGTGCGGCAGGATTTCGCACAGTGAATTGACCATTTAGGCAGTGGAATTGGTGCCCACCCACACTAAAGATAGCACTCCACACGCCATTGTGGCTCGACAGTGCCAATAGTTCCAGGACCATCGTGTCGCCGTCTGGTGTGATATAGCGACACGCTGGGAGTCGGTACTTAACCGCACACATACCGGAGTTGGGAGACACCGATATGGTTTCGGTGACACCAGAGATATCTATATGCTCCGATAAGTTACTTATGATTACACGAGCAGCCCGGATCATATCCTTGAATGACAGTGGGTTGTACCGAGTACCATGGATTGCAACTGGCTCCCCAGTATCTGTGCGGTAATGCACCGCCTTAGTTGGGAAAGATTTTGAGGTTTTATACCCCTCGTATGAGAGTGGATTAGGTACTGAATACTCGACCATAGCTTGCGCCACATCGAAATCAGCCGCCCCAAACCCAGCGGCTGCTAACCGCTGTACTTCAGGATGATTATAAGATTCTACAATTTCATTAGTACGCATCTGCGTTTCTCCATAGTGCTGTTGTCATTTACATTTTAACCAACGAGGATAATCATACAACATCCTCACCTAATTGTCAAGTCAACACAGCCCTTGACAAACCTTTAAATTTATGCTAAGATCCTTTCTAGTTTTTAGAAACGAGAGAAACATCATGTTTATATTTCATTATGCTTCTATCAATGACTGTCTAGTTACTTCGATTGCAAGCATACCAAACCGTACTAAGGTGTCCAGCCCCTCTCGCCTATATGAAAACCTGGCACGTTCCGTCTTGTAGAGATCAATCACGACACTTCCAGCCTTGATCACAATACCTGAACCCTCACCGAAATACTCTGTTGATGTATAAACTTTCATGTTAAACTCCTATTATCCTATTAAACTCTACCAAGTTAGCTAATGTCACAAAGAATGAATCAGACTTCATATTCTCTCGTTCACGTTCTGCCTTGTTACTACCCTTGCGTATTAGTATACCATTAACTTCTGGATCGTATGGCCGTATATCATTCTTATCAAAGGACATTATACCTTTAAAGTGTACGGCAGTTTGTAGCTCATCATCCTTAGTGTCTTTAGTATTAACTGCAATTGCAATTCTATGTCCGCGCTTTACTGCCTTCTCGAAACCGTTGCGCGATTGTTTGCTAAACATTGACGCACTGTACGTTAAGTCATAGTTGGGTAATTTGTTCCTGCGTATTCTCGCAATCTCTTTGGTGTAATCGTAGAATTTAGAGTCCGGTCGCTGCTCTATTATAAATGTCCAATCGTTGTCACTCGTTGCGTTCAACCTAAACATTTTCTTAATACCAGTGCGCTTAGACTTACGTTCGGCCTTGTCTATTTCGCTAAGCAATTGTTTTTCAAACCATTCTCGGCGCAACAGAAATAATATTGTTCTTTTATATTGCGCGTCAGTGCCTAAGTCCATCCCTAATCGCCCCGAATTAGCTAAACAATCTAGCTTACATCCTGCACTGTTCGCAGCGTGACAGAGTGTTACGGTAGAGACTTCATCCGCCGGTCGTAAATGCAGCGGAGATATACTAACTATATGACTATCCTTCCTGGCCTTGGTGCTTGTACCCAGCAGCACCATTGGCTTGTTGAGATAGTCGAGGTTATCTACAGCCCATTGTTTACCTTGTACCGTAATCTCGGCACTCGACAATAGTTCTTGAGCAGTTATATTAAACATCCCTAGTCTCCATTTTTGGTAATTTAATTTTAACTATTTCATACGCCGACCAAACGTCTTTACTTTCCGAATGTATTACTTTGTTACCTTCTATTGTTGCATAGCTTTCCCATTTCCAGCCAAGCGCATCT
>Ga0315336_1001902_pt1 | contig 35609 bp, 31 predicted proteins | sample ASW5metaG_FD_204512 | JGI IMG/M metagenome (GOLD analysis project Ga0315336, IMG submission 204512) | Ammonia-oxidizing marine archaeal communities from Monterey Bay, California, United States - ASW #5 | ecosystem: Environmental > Aquatic > Marine > Intertidal zone | place: USA: California... | reverse complement strand
CGCGAGACTTTGCCGCGAAACCCGACGTGGTAGAGCTTGGGCTGGACCGAGCGCAAGCAGGCTTCGATGTCGCGCAAGCTTTCGCGATAGGTTAGTTGCGCGAAAGCCAAGGCGAGAAACTGATCCCCACGATACGCGCCGGGTTTGCGTGGGAGCCTTCATCTTCTGTCCTCAATGCGGTAGTTCGAACGACGAAGAGTATGCGTTCTGCAAGAAGTGTGGCGCTTCGCTGCGGCGGGGTGAGCCTGCTGCTCCCACCGTGGAGCCGCCGGTTACGAGGCCTGTGTCCGTTCCGGCTACCCCGGCGGCTGGAACGGATCCGTCTGCTGTAGCGCCGCCTGCTTTACCCGTAGCCGCTCCGCAAGCAGCGTCTCCGGGGGCCTGCGCAACCTGCTATGGGACAGGCAGTGTCGTCCCCTGCTGGGCAGGCAACAGAGTACGCCGGGTTCGGATGGCGATTCCTAGCTGTCTTCCTGGACTGGATACTAGTGGCCGTTGTCGGGAACATGCTCGGCCTTATGTTGGGTGTCTTCATCGGCATCGGGGGCGCGGCCTCCGGTTTCGATGAAGACGCTGTCTCTGCTCTCGTGATGCTATTCGGGATCGTTCTAGGCGTTGGGATGGCTTGGATGTATGAGGCATTGTTGGTCAGCTCCACCAAACAGGCGACCTTGGGCAAGATGGCAGTGGGTATCGTTGTCACCGACATGCTGGGGCAGCGCATTTCGTTCCTGCGGGCTACGGGCCGCCACTTCGGGAAGTACGTATCACGGATCATACTCGTGGCCGGTTTCTTGATGCAGCCGTTTACCGAGGAGCGTCAAGCGCTGCACGACATCATGGCGGGCTGCTTGGTGTTGCGCAAGGTGCCGCGCTAGCCGGTTGCTTCGGACGAACCACCGCGAAAAGGCGGTGCGCCTTTGACGGGTTCCGAGGAGACCTCGATCTCCTCGGCTGGGATCTTGACGACCTCGCCGTCTCGCAGGACCCAGATGGGTTCGCCGAGCGCTTTGTGGACGATCAACGCACGGCGAACAGACTCAGCCATGGCTGCGTCCATTTCCTCCCAGCTTGCGAGGCGTCCGTAGCTGGATTTCTTTCTTAAGTTCATGCGCCCAATTCTCTTAGCCGGAACCACGGCTCAGGATGCAAGACGATGTCTTCAGCCTCGTCTGATCCGAAGGCGATTCGCCGTGGCGGCCCAACAGTCACATTCTCCCATACGGCCCAGCTATTGGCGATCGGTCGATAGAGCGAAAAGAAATTTCGCGCACTGCGAAGATAGCGCCTTCGAATGACTGGCTCCGGCACGTCATGGCCCCCCCGGTGCAACTCGTTGCTTCACCCGCTGGATCGCGAGGTCTGGAGAGCCAATCCAGACGTAGAGGACGTTCACTCGGTAGCCCGTCTGCAACAGTCTCCGCAGCCAAGCGGCATACGATCGACTCGCCAGTGTCGTTTCAAAATCGAAGCTCTCCTGTCGGGTGGCTAGTTCCCGCAGTCGCTGTGCCATCAGCCGTCCCACGTGAAAGTCCACCGTGGCTTTGCTGTAAGCGGAAAGTCCGGCGGCAAGAACGTCCGCGTTGACGAATTGCTCGACGTCGAGAGCGTCCCTCAACAGCAATGGCGCACAGGTCGATTTACCCGCGCCGTTGGGTCCTCCCAGAATCACTACTTGAGGTTGCGTCGCTTCTGCCACTTACAACCCCGCGCGAAGGTACTCGATTACGTTGGCCAGGTCCTGCTTGCTCATGTCTTCTTCCAACCCGTCCGGCATGAGTGAGACGGTCGACGTGCGCATCTCGGAGATGTTCTTGCGCAAGATCGTCTGGTCTTCATACTCGCCCCGCAGCCGGATCGCCTCGGCCGTTTCGCCGGCCAGCAAGCCGTCGTAGATACGTCCGACCTTGTCGACGACGACGTAGTTGGCGTAGTTCGGCTGAATATCGCTGCTGGGGTCAAGGATGCTTTCGAGCAGCTCGGTGCGCGTCTTGTTGTTGACGCCGGAAAGATTCGGGCCGATGCGCGCCCGCTCCCCTCGCGGCTGATGGCACTTCGCACAGTTCTCTTCGAAGACCGTGCGTCCATGATCGAGATCCCCCTTGAGCGCCGCAACGTCCTCGTAAGCGGCTACGACGTCGGCGCGGTCACTCACCGCGGCGGCCAAGAGTTTTTCCGCTTGCGCGCGAAGCTCCTCGTCCGGGTACTGCGTCAGGCGGATACGCGACACGGCGTCAACCGTTTCCACCGGAACCTGGTTCGATGCGATGGCGTTGAGGAACGCCGCCGCGCGGTCACGCCGCCGCATCATCGCCTGTGCAACCCGCTGCCGCACCGTCGGACCGTAGCCGCTCCAGCCGCTGAGCAGGACTTCGCCCACGCCGTCATCGTCGAAGGTCGAAAGAGTGCCGGCCGCGGCCTCTTGCAATGCCTGCGGCGCCGCGGTTGTCAGGAGCTCGCGTAGCGCGGGAGCAACATTTGCATATGATCCACCCCGCAATGCTTCTGCCGCGCGCGCCCGTTCTTCAATCGAAAGTGCGGCCTTTGCCACCTCTTGTAACGACTGGCGCACGTACCCAGGCAGATGCAGAAAACTTGCTGCTTCCCGAGCGGCGTCGCGCACCTCCGGCACGCTTGACCGCACGTACTTCATGGCTACCTGCGCGGCGGACGGGATACGGAAGCCACGCGACCCATCGATAGCCAACCCCCTCGAGAGACCCGTGAGCGCGGCGCTCCTCCACGCGGCGGTTTTCATGTGCGGGCTGCCATCAACCGTGATGAGGAATAGCGAGATTTCCCGGCTATTCCGATGAGCGCCGATGAGCGCCGTCAACTCGGTTAACAGTTCACGCTTGCCATCCGTCGGCTCGTCGAAGAAAGCACGATGCCTCGTCAACAGCCGATTCAGTATGTTCATCCCGCCGTTGCCGACGGAACTCAGCAAGGCGTCGCGAAACCACTTGTCGTCCCCATACTCCGCCATCAACGGCGCGAGGGTCCGATGATTGCCCGGAAGCAGCCCCAGCGTGAGGATGAACTGAAACCGCGCCTGTGGGTCGTCGTCATTCCGCCGGGCCATCAACACCCTCGCGAGTTCCGGAAGGAAGGCCTCCGCCATCTTAATCGCGTTCTCTCTAATACGGGGATGCTCGTTGCTCAGCGCACTGCGCACCATCGCCGCATCCAGCGCTCCCAACCCTTCGAGCACCCAAAGCGCGTGAAGCCGCCCTTGGGGAGATTCGCTTTCACTCGCCATCGTCTTCAGTAGCGGGACGGCGGCTTGATCTTGCTTCTCAACGAGCAGCCGGTGAGCGGTACGGCGGTGCCAACCGTTGGCGTGCTCGAGTGCCGCGACCAAGTCCGCTGTGGAGGCTTCACCCAGGCCTGATTTGAGGCTCCGCCCCGTCCCGCCGTTTTGGGGGACGATGCGGTAGATGCGTCCCATGTCGGAGCCGCGAGAGAAATCCATCTGAAGTTTATCTTGCAGCGCCGTTGGGATCGACAGCGGCTCTTCGATGTACTCGCGGTAGAAGTCGACCATGTACAGATTGCCGTCCGGCGCATTCACGAAATTGGCGGGTGAGAACCAGGAATCCTTGATGGCCAGGAACTCCCGTTCCGCTTCCGGCGCGCGATGGGTGCGAAACGTTGCACCGTCTTGGGTGAGAATGTTCCGGCGTACAAGATTGCCGTTCACTTCGCCGACGAAGACGTTGCCGACGTGGTCCGGGGGGAAGCTGTCGCCGACGTAGACGGTCGCACCGGTGGCGGCGGAGAAACGTCCCCAAAGATGTTCGACTCGTCCGGGATTCGTCTCTTCGTAGCGTTTCTGGCGCGCCTGCGTGCGCTCGATGCGCCATTGCTGCGGCTGGGTGAGCGGATAGATCACATTCTCGGCGTCGTCGTGCTGGGCGAGAAACTGCATTGCCGAGCCGGGGCTGAAGAAGCGGTTACGCAGCACGTACTTCGCCGGCATGACGACGTGACTTAAGAAGACCGTGTTCTTCGAGCCGAAGCGGTTGCCCCATTCGTCGAACGACATGCCGTACTGCACCGAACCCGCGGCGGGCTTCCAGTCGCCCGTCCCCGGATGGAAACGGAAATCGTGGCCGCGAATGACGACACCCGGTTTGTCGGGGTGCTTCGGCGAGGTGATCGTTCCGGCGCGGCCGGCGTTCGCGGCGTAGATCCAGTTATCGATCCCGTAGCGCAAGCTGTTTACCCGCGCCTCGGGTGAGACTTTGGTTTCAAAGCCGGTAAACCAGACCTCTTTGATGTCGGCCTTATGATCGCCGTCGGTGTCTTTGAAAAAGAAAATATCCGGGGCGGCGGCTGACAAAACGCCTCCTTTCCACGGTTGGACTGTGGAGACGTGCATCAGATTGTCCGCGAAAACCGTGGCCGTCTCGTAGCGGCCGTCACCGTCTTCGTCTTGCAAGAAACGGATGCGGCTGCGTGGCTTCTCGCCCTCGGCCGGATTGAACGGATAGTCCAGCATCTCAGCCACCCATAGGTTGCCGTTCTCATCGAACGCGATATCGACAGGGTCGGTGATTTGCGGTTCGGCGGCGACGACCTCGACGCGAAAGCCGGGTTCAATCTGGAAAGCTTCCGCTGCTTGCTCGGGCGTAAGAGGGTCTGTGTCGTAGGGGCCCTTGGTTGGTTCGGGCTCCCCGCAGGCGGAGAGCGAAAGCGCTAGGGCGAGTAGAATTCTCCCGGAATAGAAACGTTTTCGCGGTGACACAACGGTGCTTGGCATAGAGGTTCGTCTGGTGGCCTCTATTCTAGCGATTCACCCAGTGTGGCCCGTCTGTGGAGACGGCCTGCGATCTGGTGGTACAATTCCGTTCTGCTTTGCGGGATGGGGTCCGCACGGACTTGGGTCTTATGAAGGCGGTCATCTTAGGAGCAGGCGGGCAACTCGGCGCGGAACTCGTTTCCGACCTCGGCAAACGCGGACACGAGGTTACGGCGCTTAGCCGCGAGGAGCTTGACATCACGAACGCCGCGGCGGTTCGCCGTGCACTCGCACAGCACGGGCCGAATTGGGTGATCAATTCCGCTGCGTACAACCTGGTGGACCTTGCCGAGAAGGAGCCGCAGGCGGCGATGGCCGTCAACGGTTTTGCCGTACATGCTCTGGCGGTCGGGTGCCGCGACGCGAACGCCACGTTTGTTAATTTTTCAACGGACCACATTTTCGACGGGACGAAGGCCGAATCCTATACCGAATCCGATCCGCCCAGCCCGCCGTCGGCCTACGGTCTTTCGAAGCTTGCCGGCGAGTACTATGCGCGGATTTACTGCCCGAAGCTCTACGTCTTTCGTGTCGCGGGAGTATTCGGCCCCGCCGGGCGCTACACACGGCGAAGCAACTTCCCGGAACTCATCCTGCGCAAGGCGCAAGAAGGCAGCCCTTTCAAAGTCGTCGACGACTTCTTCGCGATGCCGACCTACGCGCCCGCGTTGGCGTCCCGCGTGATCGATGCACTCGAAGAGAAGATCCCATTCGGCCTTTATCATTTGGGCGGCGGCGTTTCCATCTCCTGGTATCACTGGGCGCTGAAAATTCTCGACCAGACCGGACTGCGAGCCAAGATCGAGCCGACCAACCATCGCGAGTACCAGACCGCCGCTGCCCGGCCGCGCCACGCCGGGCTGTCGAACGCGAAGATCGAAGCTGCCGGCATCGCGCTCATGCCCTCTTTGGATGAAGCCCTCACCGACTACCTGTGCCGCCGGGAAAAGGTGAAGCCGCCGACGGGTTAGGCCGCATCTTCCACAGCGATCACCAAGTGCTTGCCCAGGGCCGCTAGTGCCGTTTGAAGGCGTTCCGGCTTCGTGGCGTGATCGGGATTCAGCATTCTACGCACGACCGTCTCGCGCACCTTTAAGCGTCTCGCTAACTCACTATTGTTGACGCCTTGCTCCTTCATCGCAAGATACAGCGCCAACTTGCCCGCGACCCAGAAAGGGACGGGAACGAGTCGTTGGCCCCGCTTCAACGGGGATGGTCTTGGGACTTCCGCTTTCTCGCAAATGCGAAACGCGATTGCGCTTCCGAGGCAGTCAATGGCCTCTTCGAAGGCCGCTCGTTCGTCGCGGCCATCTGTGTGCGCCTCTGAAAAGCCGGGGAAGTCGACGACTCGACGTCCCTTCGCGTCGTGACGGAATCGGGCGGGATAGGAAAAGGCAAACATTTCGACTCTCACAGGTCTTCGGGTTTGATCCCGAGGTCGTTACATATTCGGTGCAGCAGTCCGGCACCCACTTCTTTCTCCCGATCCTTGACGATCGTGGATCGAGACCCAAAACACACCTTGCCGTGGCTCCCTTTCCCTTTCCTTGCGACGACGGAATAAGTGACGCCCTGTCGCCGCGCGATTTCACGCAAGCGACGCAGGGACTCTCCCGTGGTCAAGTGCTCATTGTCGCACACTAATGTGCGAGCTAGGCCGGCGCGCCCTGGGTACTCACCGCACGTATGCCAGACGGGGAAGAGGCTCGAATACAGAAACTCGCAATCCGTCGGACCGCAGCCCCGGAAGGCTCCAGTGGGGCCAGAGAAACAGCCCGGCCCGCGCTCGATACGCCTGATTGTGAGCCCCGAGGCACAATGTTAGAATTCAGGTGGATAATTGTGAGTACTATCCGTCTTCCGATGCGTCTGAGAAACATATCACTAGCGTTAGCCGTTTGCACCCTGGCCGGGCTCTTGTTGACGCGCCCGGCGACCCAAGTCGAAGCAGCGCGCATTGACGACGCCTTCTTCGCCGAGAAAGTCTACCCGATCCTCCACCAGGCTCAGTGCCGCCTCTGTCACGGCGAAAAGGGTGTCGCCTCCACGACGCGTCTCGAGTTTCCGCGCGAGGATGCGCCGCCCGCGCAAGTGAGGGCCTTCGGGCTCGCGTTGGCCGAGTTTATCGACCCACGGGAACCCAAGAAGTCGCTGCTGTTTGAGAAGCCGACAAACCGTCAGCAGCACACCGGTGGCGAGCGGATCAAGCAGGGCAGCAACGAAGAGAAGCTGTTGCTCTTCTGGATCGGGCGTCTGGCTGAATTATCGGACGAGGAGCGTTCCGCCGCGATCACGACCGGTTTGTCCCACGGGGCGGACGGCCATATCGGCGTGATGCGCCGGCTGACGCACAGCCAGTACAACAATACGGTCCGCGATCTGTTGGGCGACCAGACCCGCCCCGCGATTCACTTTCCGCCTGAAGATTTTATTCGCGGCTTCAAGAACCAAGCCGAGGGACAGAGCGTCCCGCCCCTCCTCGCCGAATCTTACGGGGCCGCTGCCGAGAAACTGGCCCGCAACACGTTCCGCGGCGGCGACCGTAATGACATTGTTCCGTGCACGCCGCGGTCAGCGGACGACCCGGGTTGCCGGACCAAGTTCCTTCGTGACTTCGGCCGGAAGGCGTTTCGCCGTCCTTTAGCCGACGAGGAAATCGCGCAGTATGGCACATTGTTCCAGAAAGAGGCGGCCGGCTCTGACGACTTCTTGGGCGGTGCTCAGATCGTCGTCGAAGCGATGTTGCAGTCGCCACATTTCCTGTTCCGCATGGAGCGAGGTCCCGAGGGCCCTACCTACTCTTATGAGGTTGCATCGCGGTTGTCCTACTTCCTGTGGGACACGATGCCGGATGACAAGCTCTTCGACCTAGCCGAAGTAGGCAAGCTCGCAACCTCCGAGCAAGTTGACGCGAAGACACGCGAGATGCTCCAGGACCCGCGCGCACGCAAGTCGATGGAGGAGTTTCTTGGGCAGTGGCTGCGCTTCGACCGGGTGTTGAATACGATCCGAGATCGCCGGCAGTATCGCGATTTCAATCCCGAACTGGCGGCCGCCATGACCGAGGAGACGAAACGATTGTTCGGCGACCTCGTCTGGAACGACGGCAACTTCATGGACTTCTTGACGGCGGACTACGGGTTCATCAGCACCGACCTGGCATCGATCTACAAGCTGCCCGAGCCGGAGTCCGAATTTGCGCGCGTTGCTTTTCCCGACGATAGCGGACGCGGCGGCATCTTCGGACAGGCGATGTTTCTGACCGTTACGAGCAAGCCGTCCGACACCTCGCCGACCGAGCGAGGTCTTTACGTACGCGAGCATTTTCTGTGTCAGGAAGTGCCGCCGCCGCCGCCTGGTCTGGACGCCTCGCTGCCGCCGGTCACCGACGACAAGCCGATGACGAACCGGGAACGGCTGAGCATCCACCTCAATAGCGAAACGTGCGCGAGTTGCCATCGACTGATCGACCCGATCGGGTTCGGATTCGAGAACTACGACGCCATCGGCCGTTTCCGCGACAAGCACTACCTGACGATCTACCCCACGCGTGACGAAAAGATGAAGGGCATCAAGAAGGAAGAAACGAAGTACGAGTTGCCCATCGATGCCACAGCGAGCGTTACGGGGATCGCCGATTCTGAGTTCTCGACGCCGAAGGGCTTGGGTGAGGTGCTCGCCGACGAGCCCAGTTGCCAGAAGTGCATTGTGCGGCAGGTTTTCCGCTACGCGTTGGGCCGCGAGGAAACGCCTGACGACCGTGCGATGATCGAGAAGCTTTACGCGGATTTCCGGGATTCACGGTTTCGCTTCCGCGAGCTCATCATTTCCCTTGTAACGTCCGAAGTATTCCGAGGAGCGCTTGCTCATGCCAATCCGTAAATCGTTATCTCGCCGGACCTTCCTAAGCGGCCTGGGCGCCGCCGGAGCCGCCGTTCGCGTGGGGCTGCCCGCGTTGGACGCGATGTTCAATACGAACGGGACGGCCTATGCTGCTGCCACAACACCGCGTGTTGCATCGCAGGCGGTCGAGTCGCGCTTCGTTCTGTGGTTCAACGGCAACGGGATCATCGAACGGTTTTGGATTCCACGCGAGACGGGCTCCGACTATCGAATCACCCCGTGCCTGACGCCGCTTGCTCCGCATCGCAAGGACGTTCATATCATCACCGGACTCGACAGTCCCGCGGCGCGGCTGCCCGGTCCGGGCAACGACCATCACCGCTCGATGAGCGCGTTAATGTCGGGCACCTCGTTTACCGGCCGCGGCTCCGGCGGACCGTCGGTCGATCAGGTTATCGCCAACAAGATCGGGCGTGATTCGCGCTTCCGTTCCATTCAGGTCGGTGTCTGCCAGGAATCATTCGGCGAGAGTGTTCAACGGAACATGAGCTGGGCGGGCCGTGATCGCCCGCTGCCGCCGGAGATGATCCCGCAGCGGCTTTTTGATCGCCTCTTCGGCACCAAAGACGCGCATTGGATTGACCGTAAGAAGAGCGTGCTCGACGCGGTTAGGGACGACGCGGCGACGCTGAATGGTGAGTTGGGCTCGCACGACAAGGCGCGGCTCGACGAGTATCTATCATCGGTGCGCGATGTCGAGCGCTCGATTGCGAGCCTGCCGCCGGAATACAGCGAAGTGGTCGAGCGTCCACCGGAAGGCGGCGACCTCAAGGATTGGCCGCGCATCGCCAAGTTGCAGACGGATCTGATGGTCCACGCCATGGCCTCCGGGCAGACGCGCGTTGCTTCCTACATGCTCACGAAGTGCCAAGGGTTGTCGCGGTTCCCGTGGCTCGGCCATACCGCTTGGCGTCACCACGAATATACGCACGGGAATGTGGAAACCCCCACCGGCCAGCGCATTCTGCGCGACATCAACCGCTGGCATGTCGAGGAGTTCGCCTATCTACTGGCCAAGCTCAAGTCGATGCCTGAAGGCGATGGGACCATGCTCGACAACACTTGCCTGACGTATGTCCACGAGCATGCCGAAGCCAACGCTCACAAGAACAGCGGTTTGTCGCTGATCGTCGCGGGCGGATTGGGCAGCCTCAAGACCGGCCTCCACACCCGCGTTACCGGGACAATCGGCGACCTCTATCTGACGATTGCCGGTGAGATCTTCAAGACCGACATCGACACATTCCCGACGGCAAGCAAGCGCCTGACTGAAATCGTCTAAGTCAGTTAGCGACGATCATCCGCGCCGTACTGCTCGGCAGAAGCGGCGGGCCTATCACGACGTTGAAGTGGTAAGGCCGTGGTCTGACGAGAACCGCAAGGGGGGAAAGAACTCGCGATGCTACGGAGCCAAGTTCTCTCTTTGTTCCGGCTCGGGGGGCTTTTCCCACCATGTGACTTGCATGCGAGGGTGCTCGCTCCGGAAGTTTTCGACACCCTCCACCGTGATCTTGGTGCCGCCGAGGAAGACTTGCCGCAGTTCGGACATTTCCCCCAGAGCGGTCAGCACTTCGTCGGAGACGTTGGTCTCGGCCAAGTCGAGAACTTCGACTTTTTCCAAGGCAGGTAGGTGCGCCGCGACCTCGTCGCCGACCTTCTCGCATTGCCAAAGCCGCAAGCGCGTCAGATTGGATAACCCGGTCAGAGCCTTGACCCCACGCCCGCTGACCGCCGTACGACTCAGATCGAGGGATTCGAGATACCGCAAGGCCGCTAGCCGCTCCAGGCCGAAATCGCTGACTTTGGCGGCCTCCATGTTGAGCGATTCGAGCTTGGTGAGTCCCTGGATGCTCTCAAGGTTAAAGTCGGACAGACCGAGCGCCCACAGCCCTGAATCGGTCCGCTGCTGCCCTCCGACGTCGAGGTTCCTGAGCGAAGGTAGTAGCTTCAGCAGAGGCAGCGCCACGCCGCTCATTTTGTTGCCGCCGAATCCGAGTGATTCGAGTTTCGTCAAATCCGCGAGATGCTCGAAGCCATCGTCGGTGACCCGGCTGAATCCTACGTCGAGTGACTCGAGTGTCTCGATCTCGGCGACGTGCTCGAAGATCCGGCTTGTCACTTTCGTCCCGCGAACATCCAGCCGCTTCAGGTTCTTCCAATGCTTGATGTGCGCGATACCGCCGTCGGTGATGTTCTCGGCATAGTGCAGCCGCAACTCCTCAATGTTCTCAAGCGGCTTCAGGCGCTCGAGGCCGATGTCGGTGACCCATGTGTACGACAGGTCGATCCGCGTCAAATGTGGCATGTGGATGAGCTTCTCAAGGTCGGCGTCGTTGACCCAAGTCGATGTTAGGTCGACCCAAACGATATTGCCGGTGTAAGCGCGAATGAAGAGACCGTCGATATCTACGATCCAGTCCGCGACATCGTACTGATCCATTTTGGCCGCCGTCGCGCCGGCGATCAGTAGCGCGAGCAACAGCACGGTGACGCCCAGTATTCTCGAAAGCTTCAACTGCGCCTCCGGTTGGGGAGCGCCGAGTCACGGTCCCAGATGATCTCGCAGTCCGTGTAGTGCTCCTTGAGCTTCGCGTAGGCTTGCTCGCCCACCAGGGTGTGGTAGAGGTTCAGCGAACGCAGCTTCGGGAACACCGTCAGGTGATCGAGACCCTTCTCGGTGATGAGGGCGCTGTCGAGACTCAACTCCGTAAGCTCTTGAAGTCCACTCAGGTGACGCAGACCCGCGTCGGTGACGTCGGTGTAATCGAGATTCAGATGTCGGAGCTTCGTGAGCTTGCCGATCATGTAGAGCTGGGGGTCTTTGAGGCGCGTGCGGACCAGGTCCAAACTTCGCAGGTTCGTGAGGCCTTCCAAGTGGCAGAGCCCGTCTTGGCGGAAACGGGTGTAGCTCAATGACAGCTTTTCGAGACCGCTCAGCTCACCCAGGTATTCAAAGCCGTTGTCACGCACATCCGTCCCCGCCAGGTCGAGTTCTTTCAACCCGTCGAGCGGCGCAATGTGGTGCATGCCGTCGTCATCGATGTTGGTGTAGGCGATCGACAGCTTCTCGAGCGAAGCGAGTTCCTTGAGAACCGCGAAGCCGTCATTGCCGACCGGCGAACCCAGCAGACTCAACTCCCGCAAGCTGTCGAGATCTTTGAGTTGCGCGAGGCCTTTCCCTTCGATCAGCGTGCTATCGAGCGTAAGTGTTTCCAGGTTCTTTAATCCAGCCAGGTGAACGAGTCCGGCGTCGGAAACGATGGTATGGCTTAGGTTTAGATCCGTGAGCGCGGTCAGTCCGTGCAGAGACTCGACACCGAGGTCGCCGATTTCCGTGACCTGCAGGTCCAGTTTGCGGAGTCCGGTGAACCGGCCGACATGTTTGAGGTGGGCGTCGGTGAGCGACGTGGAAGCCAATGAGATCTCTGTCAGCCGGCCGTCTTCCACTTGTACCGTTCCCCCGAGTGAACGCACCCAGTTCGCGATACCCTCGGGACTGTGAACCTTGGGGGCGTCGCGGGCTTCACCTTCGTCCGCCGAGCGTAGCGAAAAGTCGAGGAACACGAAGCGCGTCTCCGGTAACGCTTCTTGAAGCGCCGCGATCCCGGCTCCGGTCGCGCGAGAGTAACGGAGGTCCACTTCACGGAGCTTGGTCAATTTCTTGAGCCTTTCGAGTCCCGCGTTGGTGACCTTGGTGCGATAGAGGTTGATGACTTCGAGGTCCTTCAGTTTCGCGATTTGATCGAGTCCGGCATCTGTTACGTCGGCGCCGAGCAGGTTCAGCTTCTTGAGTTTGGACAGGTTCGCGATGTGCGCCAGGCCCTGATCGCTGACTTGCGTTCCCCGCAGATCGAGTTCCTCCAACTCCGTTAGTCCGCTGATCGCCGTAAGGCCGTCATCGGTCACTAGCGTATCGCCGAGCCACAGCCGCCTAAGGCGGCTCATCCCCGCGAGACTCTCCAGCCCTTCGTCGTCGAACGGGGTAAAGGTCAAGTCGAGCGTTTCGAGATTGTGAAACGGAGCCAACGTGTGGCCCTCGACCTTCGTTCGCCGCACGCGGATGCTCCTGAGGTTGGTGAGCCCGCTGATCTGCTCAAAACCTTCGTCATAGAAGCGTATGTAGGCCAAGAAGCTATAGCTGAACGTGAGTTCTTCAAGAGTCGTGAGCGGCGCGATGTGCTTGAGGTCCTCGCTCTGATTCTTGTTCGCGCCGGCGCGGGGATTCCACATCGGGCCGGGCAGATGCAGCTCTTGCAGATGGCTCAACGTACTCAGCCGCGCCAAGTCTGGCGGGTCGATGTTGCAGCCGACGAGATTCACGATTCTGAGGCGGAAATCCTTCGCCGGGAGGTCGGCCACACGATCGGTCCTCTCCACCTGCTGCGACTGCCCGCGCGTGAGCACCCAGCCACCCATCCGGATCACCCATTCGGCGACCTCGCGGTCGACCGGCGCGGCGACCAGTTGAACCGGCAGCGCCGCGGCCAGTAGCGTCAGCAAGGCCGTGATCGTTAGTAAGCGTCGCCACATATGGTTCGAATGAAGTCGCAACACCCTACACCATTCTAGACTTTAGCAGAGGCAATCGAAGGCCTTCCCACGCATCCGAAGGCGCAAAGGTCTCCGTACTTGTTGACAGATAACCGTGCGGGTGATGGGTTGTTGCACTGCGGGATTGCGGACCGCGTCCGGCATAGTAGGGGCCGAACGGTAGCGGCTCGGCGAGGCGATTCGTTTAACGTCGGCCGGCAAACAACTTGGGATGCACTTGTCCCGGTCCAGCTCGCGGCTCTTACCGGTAAAACGGCTCCCAGGTGATCCAGCGGGGACCGTAGTGCGGCGCCTTCTTGCCGTGTTCGAGGGCTCCCAGGTCGGGCGCTTTGCCGGTGAAGTTGTCGTTGATCGTGGGTAGGACCTCACCGGCGTCAACGGCCTTGGAGCCTGACTTGAGCTGGAAGTTGAGGTCCATCGAATGATAAACGTGGTGGCGGCGGGCCGGGTCCGGCGGCGATAGGTTCTCGAAGATGTCGTAATCCACTTCAATTCCGTGGATCTCCTGACCTGTCGCTTCCCGCAACTCGGCGAGTGTGGCGAAGCTTCGCCGGACGCCATCCCCGCGCTCGTAGGCCGTCTTGCCGGCGGCGGGTGCGACCCAGTTGTACTGGCGCTCAACGCCGGGGTTGGGGCGGAAGCCGTTGTAGTCGCTGCTGTAATCCCCTGTGGCATTCCCCCAAGTCATGATGCCCCGGTCGGTGTTGCGGCCAAGAAACAAGTTGTTGCGAAAGTGAGCGTTCGAGTAGGGTCCCCCAGCGGTCTGCTCATGGATCATCGTGTTGTGGTACGCGATGATCCCGGCGTGTACGGCGCTGAGCTTGAAGGCGCTGCCGGATATGTGATAGAGCAGGTTGCGGTAAAAGTACACCGGGCCGCCAAACATCGGTTGGGCGCTGTAACCGTTGTGGCCGTGTTCACGCCGCGATTCTGAAACACGCGGATATTGTGCGTGCCGCCGTCGGACTCGATGAAGTCGTCGTTCGATAGGTGGATGTCGTTGTTATAGATATCGATGGACGAGGCGCGCCGGTCAGGGTCATCCTCGGGCGTTCCATACGTAGTGACGCAGATGCCGTCGTGAAAGTAGGCAATGGCATTGTGCGCGATGATGTGCCCCGGGCCGTAGACCTTAACGGCAAAAAAACTGCGCAACTCATGAGAGGGATAGATCCCCGCGCTGCGGCGCCCGGCTTGATTCCACCCGATCGCACGCATCCGGTCTTCGCGGCCCAGGAAGAGATTACCGGAAATCAAGAAGTCGCTCGAATCGGCGCTCTCGTTCCAGATGCCCACGCCTATGTCCTCGAAACGACAGTTGCGGACAGTTAGGGCCACCGCGCCCATGACGTCCTTTTCGCCCGCGAAAATGGCAATCTCGGTGTTGCGGAAGGTGATTCCTTCGAAAATGTGGTGCGCCGTGGCCATGACGTCAAAGAGCTTGTGGTTGCCGCCGCCGTCGAAAATCATTTCGCCATCGCCCGCTGCTTTGATCGTGATGGGCTTCTCTGCGGTAGCCTTTGTAGACAGGGACCAATACCCCGCGAACGGCGCGCTCAGCGGGTCGACATAGTTCAGCCGCTCCGGGCGGTAGAGGCCCGCGTGGACCAGGAGGGTGTCGCCGGGCTGTGCTCGGTCTTCACGAACCGAAGTCCAATCGCCGCGGCCGGGGCCGTAGTAGGCGTGCTTGACGCCGATATAGTTCGGCTCTTCGGCGAGGGCCTTCATGATCGGCCGGATAGACGTGCAGTACGCGTCCGCCTTTGTAGGGTTGCGGTTCGGTCCGTGTGGCTACGGTGACAAGCTGCTTAGCTTGGCCACTGACGCCGTCCGGGTCGTTGAGTGTGAACTCGCATTCGTACTTGGTGGCAGGCTCGAGATTCAGAATGCTCCCCCCAAAGCTGTGCGGCACGAAGTAGTTCAGCTTGTAGTTGTCGCGGAATACGCGTTCGCCGCCAATGCGCAGGAGTGGGAGCGCCGGGCGCCATTCGGCCGTGCCTACCTTGCGGAACCGAACCTCGACCGTCGCATTCCGGTTCTCGTCCCCTTCGATAGACCAATCGAATCCGAGGTTTAGCAGCGTCGGATGTTCGACATGGAATTGGCCGGGGCGGGTGGAGTTCTGTGCCTGGAGGGTGCAGGCGGCGAAGAGCAGCAGGGTAAAGAGGCGCATGGTGAAGGTATTCTAGGCCATTTATTCGGCCTGTCGCATGCCCAGGCCGTGCAGATTCACCGCACGCCAGGATATCCCGTGACCCTCACTTCCCGCCTTGGGGAAAGCAGCGTGGCGAAGTAGCGCGACTCCCCACTGTTGCGAGAGACTAAGCCGATGACTCTCCCTCGGCGTCACTTCCTCGCCACCGCCCTCGCGCCGCTTCTCGAAGCCGCTCCGGGCCAAGTCCGCGTGGGCTGCCAGACCCGCGCTTACGGCTCACCGATTCCCGACCGCGACAAGTTTCTCGCGGCGCTCGCGGATCTCGGCAAGCTGGGCTACGAAGGCTTTGAGACGAACTATCGCAGCCTCGAGTATAGCTTCACGCAGCCGCACGCGATGCGCCGCGCGTTCGAAGAGCGTGGCATGGAGATGATGGGGCTGCACGTCGGAGCGGGCTTTTTCGACCCAACGAAAGTTCTTGATGAGCACAAACTCATCCACCGCATTGCCGGTGCGGCGAAGGAGTGCGGCGGCGGGCACATCATTGCCAGTGGTCGGGCCCTACCCACCGGCGCGGACGGCCGGGCGACGCCGGGGTCACTGCATTCCAAAGCGACGGAGTTGAATGCGGCCGGCGAAACTTGCCGCCGTTTCGGCCTACGGTTGAGTTTCCACAATCACCGCCACGAGTTGGCTCACGATGCCGAAGAGATCCGCACGGTCCTCGACGCGACCGACCCGGAACTGGTATCGCTCCTGCTCGACGTAGGCCACCCGTTCCCCGCCAAGTGGCCGGTCACACGCATCGTGCGCGAATACGGCTCGCGGATCGCCGGTTTCCATCTGCGCGACACCACGGCCGGCGACGAGGTCATGTTCGGCACCGGTGAGTTTGATTTCGCCGAACTCGGCGGCGTCCTGCGCGAGACCGGGTGGAAAGGCTGGCTCATCGTCGAAGTCAACCGCCGCGATGACATCTCAAGCCGGGCACTGGTCGACCGCTGCCGCAAACACATCCGCGATACGATGCGGGTTTGATTCTCCTGGTCGCACCGCCAACACATCAAACGCTTGGTGGGCCTCGCCTTGATGCGAGACACTAGGGTCCGAAAGGAATAACTCATGACTGACAACCTTCCCACTCCCCATCGCAGAGACTTTCTGCGCGTCCTCGGCGCGGCTGGCCTCTCGTGGTCCCTTTGGGGTGAGATGGGCTGCGCATCGGCTCCGGCGGTCGATCTCAAGAAGTTCCAAGGCATCTTCCCGATCGTCCAGACGCCTTACACCGACGACAACAAGATCGCGTTCGACGAGTTGGAGAAGGAAGTCAAGTTCCTCGACAAGACCGGCGTTCACGGCATTGTCTGGCCGCAGCGCGCCAGCGAATATCAGTTCCTCACCTTCGAGGAACGCATCGAAGGCGCGGAGTTGATCGTCAACGCCAACAAGGGTCTGCGCCCGACGGTCGTTATCGGCGTTCAGGGGCCCGACACCGAGACCGCCGTTAAGTACGCCAAGCACGCCGAGAAGCTACAGCCCGACGCCATCATCGCGCTGCCAACGCGCGACTCGGGCGAGTTTGATCTCGACGAGGTACTTGAGTATTACAAAGCCGTCGGCAAGGCTTGTGGTCTGCCGATGTTTGTCCAGACGACCGGAAACATGAGCGTCGAGTTTGTACTGAAGATGGCTAAGGAAGTTCCGACGTTACTGTTTGTCAAAGACGAAGCCGGCAACTCGATCGACCGCATCCATGAATTCAACGCCAGCGGCCAGGATCGCGTGACTGTGTTCACCGGGGCGCACGGCCGCAATCTGCCCGACGAGATGTCACTCGGCCTCGCCGGAAATATGCCGGCGGCGGGTTGGGTGGAACTCTACGTGAAAGCTTGGAATTTCTGGAAGGCCGGCAAGCACAACGAAGCGCTTGATGTGTTCTCAAAGGCGATGCTGTTCGTGACGCAGGCAGGCGTCTACGGCTTCCCGCTGTTGAACTATGCTCTGCACCTGCGCGGCATTTTCACCAACTGGTCCATCCGCCGGCCTGACGCCAAGCCGCTGGATGAAGACGCGATGCGAGAGATCGAGCGCGTGTATGAGTTCGTGAAACCGGAGTTAGTGGTTTAAGGACAGCCGGACCGTTTACTCGGCCGGATGCTTCTCCGCGACGGCGTTCATCGCGAACCGTGCCGCCTCCAGGGTCATCTCAACTTCCGTGTCGCCGTGGACGGTCGCGACATACCAGCGGCCATCCGGCAGCAGGTAGACGCCGTTGTCGAGCATTGCTTCAAGCCATGCTCCCAACCGTCCTGAGGGCGGAGCTGTCAGGCCGCGTGAATCCGTGACCGCGCCTTCGTCCGGGAAGACGACTTTGAATACCGTCCCGACGCCGCGCACCGTGATCGGAATGCCGGCCTCGGCGGCGGCGGCGCGAATGCCCTCCACCAGCTTCTCGCCGCTCTGAGTGGCCCCCTTCAAGGCAGCTCCGTCGTCGCGGGCCAGTTCCTCCAACGTCGCTTCCGATGCCGCCAACACCGTGGGGTTGCCGTTGAAGCTGCCGCCGTGCAGTACGGTGGCGTCTTCAATCAGCTTCATGATTTCGTAGCGTCCGGCAATCACGCTGAGCGGAAAACCTCCTGCCACCGCCTTGCCGAACGTGGCGAGGTCCGGAGTGATGCCATAGAGGCCTTGCGCGCCGTTGAGATGTACACGGAACCCGGTGATCACCTCGTCGAAGATCAACACGATTCCATGCTTCGCTGTGATGTCGCGCAGCCCCTGTAGGTAGCCGTCTGCCGGCATAATACAACCGCCGTTGCACAAGATCGGTTCGAGGATTACACAGGCGATCTCGTCTGGGTGCTCGGCGATGGCTTTTTCGAGCGTGTCCAGATCGTTCCAGGGCAGAAACAGCGTGTCCGGCGGCGCGTCGAGCCAGCCGTGGTAGTGATTCACAAATCGCAGGGTCCGTTTGCGGCCCGTGAAGGCGCGCGACAGGCGAAACGCAATCTGGTCGGCCTCGGTCCCGGTGTTGCTGAATACAACCCGGTCCGCGCACGGCACCAGATCGACAAGCCGCTCGGCAACGCGGATCTCGCCTTCATGCTGCGCGCCGTAATCCCAACCGTCCTGGAGCGTTTGCTCGACCGCGGCGGCGATCGCAGGATGTGAATGGCCGAGAATCAACGGTCCCCACGCCAGCGTGTAGTCGAGGTAGGTGTTGCCATCGACGTCGGTGATGCTGGGTCCCTCGCCGTGCGTGAAGTACAGCGGATGGGGTACGGACTTGGCGCGGAAGGCGCTGCTGACGCCCCCGGCAATCGATTTCTTGGCGCGCTCCAGCAAGTCCGCGGACTTGCGGCGCGACGTGGCGGTTTGGGTTTCTGGCATGAAGCTAGTCCTGGTGCGAAAGCGAACGAGACGTCCTTTTGAGGGGCGAAGAGGGGCGAGGTTGATTCTAGCAGCGGCGCGATTTCAGAACCCTTCGGCGAGGCCTTCCGACCGCCCATCGGCTGCGCCCAGCAGCCATTCATCAGTCCTTTGGATCGCCATAACGCGGCCCTGCTTTCCCACGAATTTGATCTCATGACCTCGCTGCCGCAATCGCTCGACCGTGTCTTGCGAATGGCCGTGCCGTTCCAGCCGCAACTCGTCGGGCATCCACTGATGATGAAAACGCGGGAAATCGACGGCCTGCTGCAAGTCCATCTCAAAATCAATGCTGTTGATGATCACCTGCAAGACGGTCGAGATAATCGTCGGTCCACCGGGCGAGCCGACCACCATGTGGAGCTTTCCGTCGCGCGCCACGATCGTCGGCGTCATCGACGAGAGAGGACGCTTTCCGGGCTTGATCGCGTTCTTCTCACTCGTCAGTAATCCGGCGTCGTTCGGCGCACCTGGCTTCGACGAGAAATCATCCATCTCGTTGTTGAGAAGCACGCCCGTCCCGACGGCGGTCACGCCGGAACCGAAGCTGCCGTTCAGCGTATAGGTGACGGACACGGCGTTGCCTTTGGAATCGACAACCGAGTAGTGGGTTGTCTCGGTGCTTTCCGCCCCGGTTGGGAGACCGGGCGGCATTCCGAGGCTGTCTCCGGCGCGTCCGCGATCAATCGTAGCGGCCCGCTCACGCGCGTATCTTTTTCGAGTGAGCAGGTCAACCGGCACGGAGACGAAATCGGGATCGCCGAAATAGGCCGCACGGTCGGCGAAGTAACGGCGCATTGTTTCCGCGACGTAGTGAATCGCCGCCGCCGACCCGGCGCCACTGCGCTCGTAGTCACTGTCCTCCAGCATGTTGAGCATCTGAATGATGCCCACTCCGCCTGAGCTGGGCGGTGGCGCTGTGATGATCTCGTATCCGCGATACTTTCCTGACAGCGGCGTGCGCTCGGTCGGTTTGTAGCCCTTCAGGTCATCGAGTGTGATCGTGCCGCCGTTCTTCTTCATGTCGGCCGCGATGAGCCGTGCGATCTTGCCGGCGTAGAAGTCGTCCACGCCGTGCTTCACCATGCGTTCCAGCGTTCTTTGGAGGTCCGGCTGGCGGAAGACCTCCCCCATCTTGTAGAACTTGCCGTCGCGCTGGAAGATCCGGCGTGACTCGGGGAACTTCGCCATGCGGCTGCTTTGCAGTGACTCTGACTGGTCGAACGTGACGATGAATCCGTCCCGTGCCAGACGAACCGCCGGCGCGAGGAGTTCTTTCACTGGCTTCGTGCCGTATTTGTCGGCGGCCATCTCGAGACCACGCGCCGTTCCGGGAACCCCCGATGCGCGATAACCGACGATCATCTCGTCGGTCGGCTCGCCGTCCGGCCCGAGATACATGTCGCGGTGAGCCGCGGCGGGGGCCCGTTCCCGGAAGTCTAGGAACGTCTTGCGGCCGTCGGCAAAGCGGATCAACATGAAGCCCCCGCCGCCTAAGTTGCCGGCCCGCGGATGCGTCACCGCCAGCGCAAACCCCACCGCCACGGCAGCGTCTACAGCGTTGCCACCCGATTTCAGAACCTCAACGCCCGCGTGCGTCGCGTCGGCCTGGGCGCTCACCACCATCGCCTTCCGCGCACGGACAGGCTCCCGCGTCGCAACCGACCCATCGACACCGCTAACAAACAGAGTTAAGAGAACAAGAATCCAAGTCACGGTCAATTGTTATCACCCGCTTGCGACATTTGGCAACCTTTTGCGGCGCACCCCTTCGGCGTGCCGGATCGCTCTCGGGCGAAAGCCGCAACCCCTAAGCCGCTAAATCATCTCGAACAAACGTATTCTTCGCGCCACAGCCAGGACACCGGTACATCCGCACTCCCAACCAACTCCGCCCCACTGCGCCCTGTGCCTCAAGCTGGTCCGCCGGATGCCCAGCGCCGCACCGCGCGCACGCATTCCGCCATTCACCGCCAACGAGCGGTCCGGCGATTTCCCCGAAGTAAAACGCCCATCCATAGACCGACAAACGTGTCCCGAACCAGCGGTCGACGATCCGGGTCAGCCAGTTGAGGAACACGACAAACCGTTCGTCGCCGCGAGCAAACAACCACATCTTCCGTTGAAGACGCCCTTTGATATTCTTGCGGTTCAGAAACGAAAGCGATGAATAGAGCAACCGCGTACCCACGTGGCGCAATCGTGTTGCCGACTCGATTCGACCGCGAAGAACTTCCGCCGACACGAAGGCATTTACGTGCCCTCCGCCCTGTCCCAGCCAGCGATAAACTCTGTCAGTGAATATTGATGCATCGGGGACGCTTACAAATAGGCCGGCACCCGGCGCAACGACCCGGCCGACTTCGGCCAGTGACTCGTCAAGCCGCTCGAAGTGTTCCATGCTGTGATTGGATATGACCGCGGCGAAGGACCCGTCTTTGAACGGCAATCGAGCGGCATCGGCTTGCACGACATTAGCGGCTCGCGGCCCTTCTGGCGGATCGAGATCCACTCGCACCGTCGAAAATGGAAACGCTTCAGCCGGGAAACTGCCATAGCGGCTTCCCAGATCAAGTACCCAGCCTTGAGAGAGTTGAGAGAGGATTTCGTGCACGAGGCGTCCGGAATCGGCTTAGGTCAGCGTGCCACATTTTGGTGGATCGTTGTAACGGCGCGTCTCCGCAAGCCGTCCATTGGAAGCAGCGGCGGAGACATCATGAAACTCGTTCAGGTAGAGAATCTTTAGCGTTTTGTTTCTGTCGCAAGGCGTAGAACCCGGCCGTCGCTACAATGAATGGCGATGTCCGAGCTGCGTGAACGAGCAGGTTGCGTTTGCCAAGGCTGCGGGGCGGCTTTGGAGGTACGAGTCGGGTTCAGAGGCAAAGTCGTATGGACGCTTCGTCCCGAGAACCCTGACTTCGGTAGCGCACTGCCACAGTTACGTGGGCTATACCAGGACCCGAACCTCGTGTGTTCCGCCGATGCCCTTCACCCCACCGGCTTCGAACTTGTTGATGGGAAAGTTGTTGTTGAGAGTTAGCCGCGAACGTGTTTCGTCGCGAATCGCCGGCCCTGCGCCGCTCAGATGTCACCAGTAACGGAGAATCGACTTATGGCTTCCATGCACCGTTTAGCGATCACCTTTCTCTTGCTCGGAATGGTCGCCGCTCCCGCATCAGCGCAGGAATTGCTTCCGCGCTGGGAAGTCATCGAGATGGCGCAAGGGGTCGACCTCCACGCCACGGAAATGAAGTCGCTTCTCGAACAGGTCCGGCCCAAGGAATGGATTCAGGACGGCGCGCCCGATGCCTACGTCACGCAGCACGAGTCGATGATGCAGGATATTGAGAACTTGAGTCTTTCCGCGCAGGACATGACGCGCCATCCCAATGGCCTCAAGGCCGTTGTTGACACGTTTCTCTGGGTTGACCGTCTCAGTTCGATGATCTCTTCCTTCGAGCATGGTGTCCGCCGCTATCAGAACGCCGCCGTCGCCGAACTGCTTGTCGCCGCGAAGGACCGTAACACCACCGAATCCGAAAAGCTCAAAGGCTACATGCGACAGCTTGCCGTCGCGAGAGAGGCCGAACTGGAAATCGCCGACAGTGAAGCGCAACGCTGCCGCGCGGAACTTGCCAACGATCCCGCGCGCTAGCGCTAAGCAACAATGACCGGCCGCGAGCATCGCCGGGACCGTCTCTTCGAGACCTTCTCGGCAGTACGTCGTCGTCGAATTCCCAGATGGGTCGGTTGGCCGCTGTTGGCCCTTTGGACCTACTTCGTGTTCGGATACTTCGCCGAAAGCGCCAAGTTTCATCCCAGTCCCTACCCCGAGGGGCCGTGGGATCTCCAATCCCACTTTGCCGCCGAAGACGTCTGGCTCACTACTTCCGACGGCATTCAGATACACGGCTGGCGGATCGGAGCCGGTCCTGATGTAGAGTGGATGACGCTCTACCTCCACGGCAACGGCGGCAATATCTCACACCGCGGCCAACACCTCGCCGCGATTCGCAAGGCTGGCTCGGACCTGCTGATCATCGACTACCGCGGCTACGGGAAGAGCAACGGGCATCCAACCGAAGCCGGGGCCTACCTCGACGCGGACGCCGCTTACGCCTACCTCAAGGATCAGGGCTACCAGAGCGACCGAATCATCCTGTACGGGGAATCACTCGGAACGGCGATGGCTGTTGACCTGGCCGCGCGTCAGCCGTGTGCGGGCGTGATTCTCGAAGCGCCGTTCACGTCCGCCCGAGCAGTTGCCGCCTACGTGTTGCCGGTGATCGGGCCGCTTGTCATGAGCGGTCTGGAAACCGAGCGGAAGATCCGCGATGTCACTGCACCTGTGTTTGTCATTCAAGGGGACCTCGACGCAACGATCCCCCACGTGCTGGGTCAGCAAGTCTTCGAGGCCGCCAACGAGCCCAAGCTGCTCTGGACGATCCCCGGAGCCGGCCACAACGACATCGTTGAAGTCGCGGGCCGCGAGTACGTAGAGCGCCTCAAGCAGTTCTACGCCGGTCTCAATCGGGAGCTAGAGACCCAATAGCTCAAGTGTCGGGCTGTGGATCAGGGCCTCGATCTCTTCTTCGGTGAATCGAGGCAGCCCGGTGCCCTCGACCATTTTGTTGATATTGCGCAAAGCATCGAGGGTCGCGCGGGTCGTTGTAAACGGGAAATCCGTGCCGTAGAGCAGCTTGTCCCAAACGCCGTATTCCTTGGCGAGCATCAAACCGTTGAAGAACTGCCACGGCCGGTAGTGCAGGGCCGAAATGTCCGAGTAGAAATTCGGCTGCTTGCGGATGAGGACGATCGTATCCTCCATCCAGGGATGACCCAGGTGGGCGATGATCAGCTTCAAGTCCGGGAATTGCAGCGCGACGTCTTCAAGCAGGATCGGCAGCGAATACTTAAGCGGCGCTTTCGTCGGGAACGTCGTTCCCTGGTGGATCATGATGGGCAGCTTGTGCGCCTCGCAGAACTCGTAGACCGGCATCATGCGGGTGTCGGTCGGGTGAATGTTCTGATAGATGGGCCCGAGCTTCACGCCCTTGAGTCCGAGCTTCAGCGCCTGCTCGAGCGTGTCGCGCACCTTGTCGACGTGGGGATCGACGGCGGCGAATCCGATGACCTTGTCGGGATGCTGATTCTGGTAGTCGGCAATGTATTCGTTCGGTGTCAGGATGCCGGAGTGCGCGGCACGCATCCCGAACACGATCACTTTGTCCACGCCGTCCATCGCGGCCATGTGGCGTTCCGGTGGCACGTGCAAGTCCATCTTGTTGCCCTTGGCGCGCGCGTTGGCTTCGGCGACGAAATCGTCGCTGATGTGTCCGGGATACTCCCAAATGTGGCTATGGCAATCGACAATCATCTCTCAACGTTCCTTGTTTAACTTGGCTTGCACCGCGCCGCTGCTCGGGGCGTACCCCATTGTATACTGCGGTTCGTCTTGGCCCCGAGCCCCAAAACTGTTCGAAGCCCGCGGCCCTGTGGGGCTACCGGACGCTCGCACGCGACTTCTAGCTTTGGGTCCACAATCACCTTTTCCGGGACTGACATGACTCGCCCGGCGACACATCACGCAAGGGGTTCCTCCGCACTCCAGTATCTACTGATCCTGCTTTTCTCTGTGATCGCGGCGGTGCTGCTCGCCGAGACCTATCTCGCTTATCAGGTGTCATCACGGCTAACGCTGCCGTTCTACAACGAGCTCTACCCCTATGTGATGTTTCGGCCGCATGCGAGCTACCCGTACGAAACGCCGGATACGCACGTGATGTCGCATGACACATCGCGCATTTTCCACTACACCAATGCGGACGGCTTTCGCGTGGAAGCGGCGGACTACGAGCTTCCCAAGGAGAAGCCGCCGGGCCAGTTGCGGATTGCCGTTCTGGGATCATCGGCGGTGCAACTCGGCAGCACCTATGAGACCACGCTCCCCGGGTCATTGCGGACGTTGCTTCGAGAGCGCTACCCGGGGCGCGACATCGAGGTCATCAACGCCGGTATCCAGTCGTGCGTGTCGCGGCAGTCGATCGCACATCTCGTGTTCACGGTGGTCGACTACGACCCGGACATCGTCATCCTCTATGACGGCGTGAACGATATCGGTTTGCCGCTCACGTATGAGGCGCGCGCCAACTATCCATACAACTTCCAGACGATGGTCGAGGCCTGGGATTCGTACCGCGCGGAGTATCAAGAGCCGGTGTGGCAGCTTGTTCTGAATCGCAGCCGTGTCTACGCCGTGCTGCGTGCCCGCTGGGGTAGCGAGGAAGAAACCACCACGGCCAACACGGTTGTGCTCGGACTCAATCGGCCACCCCATGCCGTGGCCCCTGAAAAGGTCATGCAGGACCGCGAGTTCGTCGCGAATCATATCGCCGCTTATCTGTCGAACTGGCGGCAACTTGTCGAGCTAGCGAAGGCCTACGACTATGTGCCCTTCTGCGTTCTACAACCCACGGGCGGGCTTGAGAAGGAGTATTCCGTTCCGCTCACGATGCGGGATTTTGGTCTCGAAGAAGAGATGGCCGTCGAATGGATCGATGCTTTCGTCGTCATGTACGAAGAAGCCGACCGGCAGATCGCGGCCCTCCAACAGGAGGACCCGGAGCACGGATACCTCAACTTGCGGGCGTATCTTTCGCCGTCCGCCGATCATTTTTGGGACTTGGTCCACGTCTACGACGAAACGAATCGCAAGTTGGCCGAGCGCATCTACGAAGATCTTCAACCGGCAATTGAAGCTTGGCTTGCTACGGCGCCGGGACCGTAACTTCCAGTCCGATACGCGCCGACTGCACACCTCCGCACTCAACCGCCACTTCATACTCGCCGGGAATCGTGCTCGCCGGCAGCCGGACGTTGAGTTGCTGGAGCCCCTTGTCGTCGGTGTCAGAAAGATAGTCGGGCGACAACCGGGCGCTGCCGAGCAGCACCTGTACATGGTCGCGCGTGATTCCGGCGGGAAACCCACGCACCCACAGCGAGACCCACATCTCGGCGGAGAACGGAACGCGATTTGAATCGTACGTGCCCGCATCGGCGACGCCGGCGATCTTAAGAGATTCAGGCTGAGGAACCGGCTCCATCACATCGACATAGATATCCACGGGATCGCTATGCGGCGCGTTTGCCGTTCGCAACCGCACCGGTTGCTTACCCGGATCGAGCCCCTTGGGGACCAGGAAGTCCGCCTGCCACGTCGGCCCGTCGCGATGCGCGACGTGCAGCGGCCGTACTCCGTACCGCGCTACTTCCGGAAATACACCATCGACGTTGAGAGCCTCTTCGTCGGAGTCAAACCAGACACTCAGATAGTCATCGCGCAGTGATGACGTTTCGCGGCGGTGCGTCAGGCCATCGACAGCTCGATGGATCACCGGGGCGGCCAGCGTGAGGCCTTCCGGCGGTGTTTCCCAGTGACGCCGGCACACTACGTGCGCGCGCTGCTCGACGATCGTCCCCATCTCGACACGGGGGAACCCGGCCGTCCGGCACAGGGCAAGCAGGCACTCCGCCGTCGGCCCGATCCAATTGTCGAGCTGCGCGGCAAGTTCATCGGTCTCGTAGAACTCCATCACCGTCGGTCCACTGGGAGCCTCGTCGGTCACGTAGGACTCGATGAACGACATGTCCTTTGTCACCGAACAAACCTTCTCAATCCCCAACAGTGGGTGTTTTAGGTGATAGAGCACGCCGAAGAACAGTACGATGTCAAACCGGCCCACCGTGTCAGGCGAGAGGTCGTAAACGCTCATCACGCGGTAGTCGACCCGCGAGCCCAGCCGGTCGTGCGCCAGGTGGAAGGCAGGCTGCTCCACGTTGTCGATCGCCATCACTTCGGCGCCGCAGCGCTCCATCTCGAAGGCATACCAGCCGTCCCACGTGCCGATGTCGAGGACGCGTTTTCCGGTCAGGTCGTCGGGAAACGGGAAGTACCCCAGCCGCCGCCGCTGTTGCTCAACACTCAGTAGGCCTTGGATGGTCTGGCCGTCCGGCAGCTCGATGCTGTGATACCATCCGCCTTTGGAAAAATCCTTCGCCAAGTCTTGCCAGTGGCCGCGAACACTGGGGTCATTGGCGGGGACGCGCGACATACGGTCAAGCTAACAGAGCCCCCAGGGCAAAGCAAACTAGCGGTCCAGAGCCTCCAAGGGGCCGCCGTTATCGGCTCCCACAACTCCCGTGAAACCACGCCGGAAAGTCTTCCTACAATACGCAGCCCTCACGGTAGTGGCGTGCGTGGCGGCCGTCGTTCTCGCCGAAGTCTACCTCGCTTCAACCGGGGGGCCGAAATGGAACCTGCCGTTCTACAACCGTCTGTACCCCTACGTGATGTTCCGCCCGACCGAGAACCTCACGTACATCAGCAGTGAGACGTTTGAAATGTCTCACCACACCGAGCCGGTGCACTACTACTCGAATGCGGACGCCCTGCGGGTCAGCGCCGCGGATTACGCGCTTCCCAAAGAGAAGCCGCCCGCCCAACTTCGTTTCGCCGTCCTCGGAGGCTCCGCGGTCGAAGTCGCCACAAACTTCGAAGCCACTCTGCCCGGATCACTCAAGACGGTTCTGCTCAAGGAACATCCGGGATATGACATCGAAGTGATCAACGGCGGTATTCAGTCGTCGATTTCCCGGCAAGCGGTGCTGCACTTTCTGTTTACGATCTCGGACTACCATCCCGACGTGGTCGTTCTCTATGACGGGCAGAACGACCTCGGCCTCCCGCTGATGTACGACGGACGCTCCAACTACCCGTATAACTTTCAGACGATGCAAGAGGCCTGGGATGTCTACCGATCCGAGCATCAGGCGTCGCTCTTCCAAGTCATGCTCGATCGCAGCTACCTCTACGCCGCGTTACGGGCGCGCATGGGTTCTGACGAAACCGCCACGACAACCAACACGGTCGCGAAGGCGATGGGGCGGGGACCGTATGCCAAGGCCGCCGAAGATATCCTGAACGATCCCGACTACGTGAAAGAGTACGTCAGCTCCTACCTCGCGAATTGGCGGCAGATCATCAAGCTATCGACCTACTACGAATACCAGCCCGTGTTTGTCTTGCAGGCTACGGGCGGCGTCGACCGGGACTACTCGATCGCGGCGCTCAAGGCCGGCTACTTCGGGGAGGACGAACCGGCGGCCCATTGGGTCGACGCCTTCATCGCGCTCTACGATGAGGCAGGGCGGCAAATGGAAGAAATGCGCGCCGAGCATCCAGACGTGATCTTTCTGAATCTCAGTGACTTCCTCCAACCGTCGAAAGAACATTTCTGGGACGGCGTCCACGTCTACGATGAAGTGAATCTCAAGTTGGCCGCTCGCATTTATGAAGAGATGCAGGGTATGGTTGAGAGCCGCCTGAGCAGCGTTCCCAAACAAACCGAAGCCGCGACAATACCGTGAAGAATGCCGCCCGCATCGCCGTTATTCCGCCGCTAGCGTTACTCGCTCTCGCTGCTTGCGGCGGGAGTCCAGTTGGCACTTCGGAAGAACTGCAAGAAGCCGTCGAGCAGGGAAGCGGTTTAGTCCGCCTTGCCGCCGGGGCGATTGAGATTTCGGAGCCGGTTGAAGTCCCAGTGGGGGCGCAGGGCATCGAGATCATCGGCGATCCTGATGGAACAACTCTGCGTGCAACCCCTGACTTCGAGGGGAAAGCGTTGCTCGTCTTCCGATCCGCGAGCGGAATCAAGCTGTCGAGCTTTGCAATCGAAGGCCGCCGCCCGCACAACGACGAGCGGCTCGGGTTGCCGCCTTCGAACAGAGCTTTCTCCGACTTCTACTCGGACAACGGGCTTGTATTCGAGAACGTCGAGGACCTCCACATCACCGAAGTGCGTTTCACCGAGATCACGAACTATCCGATCATCGTCAACGCCGGTAAACAAGTTGTCATCGAGAACGTCCACGTCAGTAACTCCGGCTCACTCAATGACAACGGGCGCAACAATGCCTCCGGCGGCATCTTGCTTGAGAACGGAACCAGCGATTTCGTGGTCCGAGACTCGACATTCGAGAACGTGAGAGGCAACTGCATCTGGACGCACTCCCGCTACGAATCGCGGCGCAACGCCGACGGCCTCATCGAAGGCAACGAATTTCACACCACCGCCCGCGACGCCATTCAAATCGGCCACGCTACCCGTATCCGCGTCCTCCGTAATCACGGCTCGAAGATCGGCTATCCGACCGAGGAGGTCGACGTCGAAGGTCAAGGTTTTCCCGTGGGCATCGACACTTCAGGCAACACCGATAAGACGACATACGCCGAGAACCGGTTCGAAGACCTCAACGGCAAGTGTATCGATCTCGACGGTTTCCACCACGGCGAAATCCGTGATAACCGCTGCGTGAACAAAGGCCCGCTAGAAGACTACCCGCTCGGCCATTTCGGCATCATCATGAACAATGCCAATCCCGACATGGAATCAGCCGAGATCGTGATTACGGGCAACCTCATCGACGGCTCCGTCTACGGCGGACTCTTCCTCATCGGCAGCAACCACACGGTGCTCGACAACCAATTCCTCAACGTAAATACTGTTGGTTGCCGCGAGGGCTCCAGCGACCCCAGGTGCAACTACTGGCCCGACGAACCGGCTCTGCTGCGCACTGGCATCTACCTCGGCAAGCGCGCCGAGCGGCCTGCCGTCACACGCGACAACGTGATCGAGAGCAACGTCATCACCGGGCTCGGGATGGCATCCGCTTGCATCGCCGCCGCGCCGGGAGTAGACTTGGCGGCCAACCGCATCGGCGAAAACGACTGCCGGGAGAACTAGGACGATGGCCGCATCACTCTTCGAAGCCCAAGATCACGACCGCGAGCTCTTCGAGCGCGAGTTGAAAGATTTCCTGCCCGACCGCATCTTCGACGCCCACGCGCACCTCTACGCCAAGAAGCACTTCCGCGAAGGCGCGCCGGGGCTCGTCGAAGAAGGGCCGGAGTCCGTCGGCCTCGACACCTACACGGAGGCGATGCAAGAGCTGACTCCCGGACGCCGCTACTCCGGTTTGTTCTTCGGGTTCCCCCACGCGCAGCTCGACATCGAGGCGGCAAACACCTTCCTGGCCGAAGAGGTGCGGGCCGATCCGCAATCACGCGCTCAGATGCTGATTCGCCCCGGCATGGACCCCGAGTACGTTCGCGAAACAGTGCGTCGAGAGAAGTTCGCGGGTCTTAAGTGCTACCACGTCTGGTCGACGGAAACGCCAACCTTCCAATCAAAGGTCGAGAGCTTTCTGCCGGAGGAACACGTCCGCGTAGCCCACGACGAAGGGCTCTCGATCACGCTCCACATGGTCCGTGAACGCGCCATGGCCGACCCGTTGAATCAACAAACCATCCGAGCATTCGCCGAGCGTTACCCGAACATACGGTTCATCCTGGCGCATGCCGCCCGCGGATTCAATCCGCACCACACCATCGAGGGCATTGGGTCGCTGCACGGTCTCCGCAACGTTTGGTGCGACACGAGCGCTGTCACCGATGGCGGCGCGTTCGAGGCCATCATTGACGCGCTCGGACACGACCGCCTGCTCTACGGCGCCGACTTTCCTGTCACGCATGAACGCGGGCGATGCGTCGCCATCGGCGATTCGTTCCTGTGGCTTTCCGAGAGCAATACGAACTTCGACGTACCCTACGCCGACCTGCGGCCGACTCTCATCGGACTCGAATCTCTACGCGTCTTGAAGACCGCCTGCCGCAACCTGCGCCTCAGCGATTCCGAGATCGAAGACATCTTCTGGGGCAACGCCGCCGAAATGTATGGCCTGAGCTAGTTCGGGCGCTCCCAACGGCTCGGATCAAGCGCCGGCGCGTCCGTCGGCATGTTCGCCGGCTTGTTGCCGACATCAATATAGGCCCGCCGCTGATTCCGATCACCCATCAGTCGCTGCACATCCGGCGGAAGCTTCGCCACTTGGCCCCGATCCCAATCCTCCACCTTAGCCAGAGGCCCCGCCCACGCCGGGCGGAACGCAAGGGCCAGCATCTCCCGCGCGTAGCCGCCGCGATTCGGGAAGTTGCCGTGAAACACCTTGTAGTTGAGAAACACCGCCGAGCCCGCCTTCGCCGTCACCATCACCTGCTGGGGATGGCCGTCATAGCGGTTGTACGGGTTCCCCTCCGTGTGCAGCGACAAGTGTGAACGCGGGATCACGCGAAACGGCGAAACCTCCGGCGTGAGGTCGTCCAGATAGTAGAGCACCCGAATCATCACTGGGCACGTATGTTTCGCGCCGAAAATCATCGAGCCATACGGCTGGCCGTCGGTATGGAAGCTCACGCCCGGGTGCCCTGGTTCGGACCGTGCATAGTCGTAACTCATCAGCACGAGATCATCACCGAATACCTTGCCGAGAAACTCCGCCGTGCGAGGATGCGCGACTAAATTGCTGATCGCCCCACCGCGAAACTGCACCGCCGGACAGCCCCTCTGGTGCGGCGAGTAATCCACCGCGCGAGTTTCGAGCCGCGCCGTTTCGGCCTTAAGCCCCGCGAGATCTTCAGGCGGGAGCAGATCAGGAATCACCAGATAACCCTCCAACTCAACCTGCCGTAGCTGCTCGCCGAAACCGAGCTTCGACCAATCGCGGTCATCGAGAAGGTAATCCTGTTCGCTCACGAGCCGGCTCCCCCGCCACGCTCCCGAATGCGCGAGACCAGAACCATCGCAATCGCGGCGGCAATCAATCCGAACACGAAGCTCGCCGGGAACCCCCATGTGTCCGCCAATGCGCCGTGGAGTGTCGGCGCGAAGCTCGAAACCGGCGGCGCGAGTTGCACCAGCGCCAGATTGCGCGTTCCTGCTTCGGCGGACGAGAGCACGGCTACGAAGTTCGGGAAATATGTCCCGCCTAGCTCCCCCGCGCCAATGAACCCGAACGCCAGCAGATACGGGAATCCAGGAACGCTCCAACCCCACAGAATTCCCGCGGCCAGCAGCGCCACGGCGGTGAACGCACTCCCCCGCAAGCCGTAGCGCATCGCGATCCATCCGAGCACATAGCCGCCGAGCGCCTTGCAGCCGAAGCGTAGCGCCATCATGATCCCTGAGTAGTCCTGCGGGTCGGCGCCGAGCGCCTCTTTCGAATAAAGCGAGAGGTTCGGAATGATCGCCAGCGTCATGTACCACAGCAGGTAGGCGAACCATGCCAACGTCAGCGAGCGCGACGACGCAAACTCCTTCACTGTGAGAAACAGGTGTCCGAAGAACGGCCGTCGCGGCTCGTCCTCCAACGGCGCGAGGTCATAGCGGGTGCTGACGTAGGCGACGCCGGCGATGCAGGGGATCGCCACGAGATACACCATCGCAAAGTCGTAGGGGAAATCGAACCACGCGAACTGTGGATCGAGCAACCACTGCGCGAACAGCGACCCGGCAACCGCTGCCAGCGGCGTCAGGCTGAAGGTCCGTTTGAGCACGCGGATGCGTCCCTCCGACGTTGTTCCGCGGGTCAAACACTGCAACTGAAAAACCATTGACGTCGAGCCCGACAGTCCTTGTACCAAGCCCTGCACAATCAGGGCCCCGATGCGCACCGACGACGAGACAGGCAGCACCAACGTCAACAACACCAACGTCAAGACCGACGCGGTGACGATGTTGGCCCAAACGATGACGTGCTTCTCGAAGCGGTGCGGCGCGAGCCACGACACGACGAGCGGCGCGAACGACCCAAACTTGTAGGCCGACAAGGGGAGGTTCGCCATCATCGAGCTCGCCCCGAGTTTGTCGATCAGCGCCGCCTGCACAATCCCGATGTAGATCGCCGGCGCGGCGAAGTAGATCAGCAGATAGCTCACCAGAAAGATCCAGCCATTACGCCGAGTCATTTCTTCGGTGATCCGGCTTACGTACGATTCCGGCTGCATGGGGCTTGACATGAACGGTTCTACGAGTCCTTAGTCGGCCTCGACCCAGTCGGGATGCTTCTCGTGCAAGATGCGCCGGCACTCGTCGTAGGTTTCCTCCGGCAGCGACTCATACGGGGACAGCAGCCGCAGTGGCATCGGCAGGCCTCCCAGCCGCACCCACAGCTTGTCGTAGGCTCCGTCGATCCGCACATGCTTGCGCGCGGGTGCCGCAACGTCGCGCACGACCGCGAGGTACTCCTTGTGAAAGCGGAAGAGTTTCTCAACCTGCCCCGTCACAGCGTATTCGAACAACTGCTTGCTCTTTGATGGGAACGCCGGACCGTAGGAGCTGAGCAGCGAACACTCACCGCACAACGTCCCGAACGGAAACATCGCTTCACCCAGAAAGTGCTGGATGCCTGCTGATCCTTCAACCAGGTCGATCGTCGAAGCATGATTGGTCGCGGTGTTCTTTGTCGCGACAAGATTCGGCACGGCACCCGCCAGATGCCGGTAGTCGTCGCCGGCGAGTAGGAGCTTGGTGCGCGGCAGGTTGTAGTGCAGGAACCGGCAGTCCGGATAAGCGCCGCAGACATCGGTGAAGAACTTCAGAACTTCGTTGTCGTTCAACGCGCCCCACGACGGCATCGAAAGTTGGAACGTGCGGAAGCCGGCTTCGTAGGCGTAGGAGAGGCGCTCAAGGATGTTTGCCGTTGAGAGCCCGATGATCCCCACCTGCGGGAAAACTCCGTCCGCGCTCGTCTCCTCGAAAAAGACGTGTACGATGCGGCGGAACCGCGGCGTATCGACCGCGTAGCCCTCGCCGGCCGTCCCAAAGATGTAGAGATTGTTAAAGCCTGAGGCGAGTGTTCGGCGGACCAGCTCGCGGAACAGATCCTCCATCAACTCTTCCTTCTCGGTCCACGGGATCTCGCAACTCACGAGCAGGGCTTGGTGATATCTCATCGGAGTACTCCCTATCAACGGTCCTTCTGCTTGAATCAACTCGGCCAGTTCCCCGGGTTCAGAAGCTTCTCATCTTTGACGCGGATTCGCCGAATCTCATCGATCTCATGCCGCCCCAACGGGCCTGTGGACGCGAACCGCACAGCTTGCTCAACTTCCGCAACCGACGAAGCGCCGACAAGGGCGGTATGAACCCGCGCATCGCTCAAGACATAGCGATAGGCCAACACAGGCAAGCCGTCCAACCCTTCCGGTGAAAGTTGCGCCGCTTCCGCGACAGCCGCGCGCACAGCCTTCAACTCGTCAGGCAGTTTCTCGCAACGGCGCGTCAACGCTCCTTTCAGCAGGACTGACCGCGCCACGACTCCCACATCCTTCTTTCGCGCGTGTTCCAGAACGTCGGCCTCCGGACCACGATCGAGCATACTGTAAGCGATCTGCACGCAATCGCACCAACCCGAGTCGATCGCGATGCGTGCGCTTTCCATCCCATAGACACTCGCACCGAAGAAGCGCACAAACCGACCGCACTCTTCACCCAGGGTCTTCGGTACGTCACGCCGGCGCAACATCTCCGGCCCCGAGGTATGCAGCAGCACGATGTCGATCCGATCAGTCTGCAAGGCGGCGAGGCTGGTCTCGATCGACGAACGGCAGTGCTTGCGAAGCTCGGCCGTCGAAAGCCCCGCCTGCTTGTGAACGGGGATTTTCGTGGTGAGGATGAACTCGTCCCGGCGGGCTTTGAGGACGCGTCCGATGATCGCTTCGCTCTCTCCGTAGGCACGGGCGGTATCGAGATGATTTACGCCCAGGTCGAGCGCCGTATGCAGGATACGCTCGGTTTCTTCCTCGGCTGGCCGCTTCAACACACCGTCGGCCGAGATGCCGTAGGGTAGGCCGATCTCTACACAGCCCAACGAAATTTCCGAGACCTGCAACCGCGTGCGGCCAAGGCGGCGCCGGTGCAGCCGTGTAGCCATCGAACTCTGTTCAGGGGTCATGAGCCCGTCCCTGGTTTGCCGGCTAGTCGAGGCAGAACGGTCAGGGCATTGCGGTAGGCGATCTTCTCGCGGGCCGCGTCGGAAATATCGAGCGTTTCGAGCAATCGCGTGAACGGGGCCGGAACGTAGAGCGGTGCATCGGTCCCGAAACAGATCCTGTCTTCCCCCACCGCGTCGAGGAGACCCTCGACGGCCCCCGTGGTGAAAGCCCGTAGCGTACCCATATCGAACCAGAGATTCTCCAGCGGCCGCTCGCGCCAGGCATCGATCGATCGCTCGCGAATGCCGAGCAAACCGACGCCGAGGTGGGCGGCAATGAAGCGCACCTCTGGATAGCGGGACGCCAAGTCCAAATACTTGTCGATCGGTACCTGCGCTGTCTCATTCCCAACATGGCTCAACACCGGGAGCCCCGACGGAGCGACAACGTCGTCCATCAGACGCTTCACCGCCGACGAGTTCACCTCATACCGGCCCAGGGCGGGGTGCAGCTTGACGCCGACCACGTCCGGGTTCGATGCGCCTTCCTCAACCCAGCGCGCCGACGACTCCCGGTGATGCGGATGCGCCACGACCATCGCGCTCAGCATCTCGTGTCGAGCCACCTCGCCGAGCGTGTACGCATTCCCGACATCGATCCCGCCGTAACAGGCCTCGATTGAAAAGGCGACGGCGTGCGTCACACCCGCTTGCCGCGCCAAGCCGCACAACCTCGCACCGTCCGCGCTCATCGAGCCATGAACACTCTGGCCCAGATGACAATGGACATCAATGACCGTCTGCATAGAGCCCTATTATCCAGAATTTCCATTTTGGCCAACCCGGCAAGGCCAGCATAGCCGAGTCGCGGCTGCGCTGCAACGGTCTTCGCACCGCTTTCAGGTTGGATCCTCCTATCTTCGCCGGTGCGGCCTTCAGATC
>Ga0315336_1001901_pt1 | contig 35616 bp, 31 predicted proteins | sample ASW5metaG_FD_204512 | JGI IMG/M metagenome (GOLD analysis project Ga0315336, IMG submission 204512) | Ammonia-oxidizing marine archaeal communities from Monterey Bay, California, United States - ASW #5 | ecosystem: Environmental > Aquatic > Marine > Intertidal zone | place: USA: California... | reverse complement strand
GGTATCGACCTCCAATGCCTCGGCCCTGCCCGGCCGACCGGAGAAAAAGCGTCCGGTGCACGGCGCGTAAACGACTCCGACTTCCGGCACGCCACTACGGACCAGCGCGATGTTGACTGTGAAGTCGGTGCGGCGGTTGACGAATTCCTTGGTTCCGTCGAGCGGATCGATCAGAAAGAAGGCACCGTCGAGATCGGGGGCGACAATTCCGGCGGCGACCTCTTCCTCAGCCACGCAGGGGATATCCGGATAGGCGGCGCGCAGGCCGGCCAGGATGATCTTTTCGCTTTCTCGATCGGCTTCCGTCACCGGCGAGGAGTCGGACTTGCTGTCGACGGCGCAGCCCTCGTGGAAGACGCGCATCACCTCGCGCCCCGCGTCCAGCGCCAGGCGTTCGAAGACGCCCAGCATGACTTCGTCTTCAGATACCGCCGCCATTGTCATACTGCTCTTCGGCAATGTCGCGCTCGATCAGCCAGTGTTCCAGGGCTTCCGCCATCTCCTGCGGGCTCCTGCCGAGAGTCTTGAGGTGGATTTCCGGTTTCTCCGGCGCCTCATAAGGAGAATCGACACCGGTGAAATTCTTGATCTCGCCGCTCAGGGCGCGCGCGTAAAGGCCCTTCGGATCGCGCCTTGCGCATTCCTCGAACGGCGTGTCGACGAACACTTCGACGAACTCACCCTCGGCCATCAGGTCCCGCGCCATGCGGCGCTCGGCGGCGAAGGGAGAGATGAAGGAGACGATGACGATCAGGCCGGCATCGGCCATCAGCTTGGCGACTTCGGCGACGCGGCGGATGTTCTCGACGCGATCGGCATCGGTGAAGCCGAGATCGCGGTTGAGGCCGTGACGGACATTGTCGCCGTCGAGGATGTAGGTGTGGCGGCCAGATGCAAACAGCTTTTTCTCGAACAGGTTGGCGATGGTCGACTTGCCCGAGCCCGACAGCCCCGTGAACCAGAATACGGCCGGACGCTGGTTCTTCAGGTCGGAGCGGCCGCGCTTGCCGACATCGAGCGACTGCCAGTGGATGTTTTCCGCGCGGCGCAGCGAATGCAGGATCATGCCGGCGCCGACGGTGGCGTTGGTGATGCGGTCGATCAGGATGAAGGCGCCGGTCGTGCGGTTCTCGGCGAAGGGATCGAATGCGATCGGAGCGCGCGTCGAAAGGTTGCAGACGCCGACCTCGTTGATGTCGAGCGACTTCGCAGCTTCATGCGCGAAATCGTTGACGTTGACCCGGTACTTGAGGTCGGTGACGGTGGCGCTGACCTGGTCGGTCTCGGTGCGCAGGATGTAAGAGCGGCCGGGCAGCAGCGCCTGCTCGTCGAACCAGACGATGTTGGCGGCGAACTGGTCGGCCACCTGCGGCCGTGCCGCCGGCGCCACCAGCATGTTGCCGCGCGACACCTCGACCTCGTCCTCGAGGACGAGCGTGACCGCCTGACCGGCGATGGCCTGCTCGAGGTCGCCGCCATGCGCCACGATGCGCTTGACCCGGGAAGCCTTGCCCGATTTGGCAACGACAACCTCGTCTCCTTCAGAGACGGTGCCCGAGGCAATGGTGCCGGCAAAGCCGCGGAAATCGAGGTTCGGGCGGTTCACATACTGGACGGGAAAGCGGAACGGCAGTTCGACCGCCGCCTCGTCGACGGAAACGGTTTCGAGATGCTCGATCAGCGACGGCCCGGAATACCAGGGCGTGCGCTCCGAGCGGCTGGTGACGTTATCGCCGAAACGCGCCGACATCGGGATGGGCGCGACACTGACGAAGCCAAGGTCTTTCGCGAACTCGCCGTAGTCGGCGACGATCTGGTCGAACACCGCCTTGTCGAAGCCGACGAGGTCGATCTTGTTGACCGCAAGCACTATGTGGCGGATGCCGAGCAGCGAGGCGATGATGGAATGACGCCTGGTCTGGCGCAGCACGCCCTGGCGCGCGTCGATCAGCACGATGGCGAGGTCCGCGGTCGAAGCGCCCGTCGCCATGTTGCGCGTGTACTGTTCGTGGCCGGGTGTGTCGGCCACGATGAACTTGCGCTTCGGAGTGGCAAAGAAGCGGTAGGCGACGTCGATGGTGATGCCCTGCTCGCGCTCCGCCTCCAGCCCGTCGACCAGCAGCGCGAAGTCAATGTCGTCACCGGTGGTGCCGTGCTTGCGCGAGTCCTTCTCGAGCGCGGCAAGCTGGTCCTCGAAGATCTGCTTGGTGTCCGAGAGCAGGCGGCCGATCAGCGTCGACTTGCCGTCGTCAACCGAGCCGCAGGTGAGGAAGCGCAGCAGCGACTTCTTCTCCTGCGCGGCCATGTAGTCGCGGATCTGATCGGTCTGGGCGAGGCTCTTGGCCATGATGTGGCGCATTATCAGAAATATCCCTCGCGCTTCTTCTTTTCCATCGAGCCCGCCTCGTCGCGGTCGATGAGGCGGCCCTGCCGCTCGGAGGTGCGAGCGGTCAGCATCTCGCCGACGATCGCTTCCAGCGTATCGGCGTCCGACTCGATGGCGCCCGTCAGCGGATAGCAGCCGAGCGTGCGGAAGCGCACCAGGCGGTTCTCGATCGCCTCGCCGGGACGCAACTGCATGCGGTCGTCGTCCTTCATGATCAGCATGCCGTCGCGCTCGACCACGGGGCGCTCCTTGGCGAAATAGAGCGGCACGATCGGGATGTTCTCCTGCAGGATGTACTGCCAGATGTCGAGCTCGGTCCAGTTGGACAGCGGAAAGACGCGGATCGACTCACCCGGCGCGATGCGGGTGTTGAAGATCTTCCACATTTCCGGCCGCTGGTTCTTCGGATCCCAGGCATGCTGGGCATTGCGGAAGGAGAAGATGCGTTCCTTGGCCCGCGACTTCTCCTCGTCACGGCGGGCCCCGCCGAACGCGGCGTCGAAGCCGTATTTGTCGAGCGCCTGGCGCAGCGCCACCGTCTTCATCACATGGGTGTGGGTGTTGGAGCCATGATCGAAGGGGTTGATGCCGTCGCGAACGCCATCCTCATTGACATGGACGAGCAGGTCGAAGCCGAGCTTCCGCGCCATCTGGTCGCGAAAGGCGATCATTTCCCGGAACTTCCATGTGGTGTCGACATGCAGGAACGGAAAAGGCGGCTTTGCTGGATAGAAGGCCTTCATCGCCAGATGCATCAGCACCGAGGAATCCTTGCCGACCGAATAGAGCATCACCGGCTTGGAGAAAGACGCCGCGACCTCGCGGAAGATGTGGATGGACTCGGCCTCGAGCCGCTGTAGATGCGTGAGCGCGATATTCATGGACTGTCGAGCGTTCTCTCGTGCCGCCGAGCGGAAATCCGGCATCGCAGGCGCAATCCCATGCCGCCCTGCGCAGATTTCACCTGGACAAACTGTTTTCTGCGGGCGTTCTAACAGATCGGCGCCATTCCTAACAATGCAGGACGCGCCCGGCCTGAGGTGATTAGCGAACGAATTTTCCAAGAGAGACCGGGAAAGCGGAAAAAACCTGCCCGGGCGTTCGAAACACGAAAGCGAGGAGGAGGCCGGCATCCGGTAGGTCCGGCGGTCTCGCGGACCAAGGATTTCTGTCGGTACTTCGTCAGCCGCCCTATCGCGGAACGGCGCCAGCGGTTATATGGGCTCGGGGAACGGGCAAGGCGCGGCAAACGGAGTCCCTCGGGCCAGCCATCGGCTGACATCGCGGACCCGGGCGCAAACCTGGAAATTGCGAAGCAAGCATTTGAACCCTTTGACAACGCTCCGGCGCCACCTGACGCCCGCCCAGATCAACATCTATTTCTCGATCGTCTGCTTCTTCTCGCCGCCGGTGCTCGGGTCGCTGGTCAGCATCGCCTTCAACTCCGGCGGTGTGTGGTCCGTAATCCTGCTGGCTGCGAAACGGCGGCGCTTCAACATCGATCGGCCGATGCTCGCCCTGACGGCGGCCATCTATGCCTATTGCGGGGCCTTGTTTATCGCTTCGGTGGTCAACGGCAGGCTGTCGGCCGATCTGCGATTGTTCCTGCCGTTGATCACCTTCCTGTTCTTCCCCATCTCCTATTCGACCTGGAGCATCACCGGGAAGACCACGCTGGCGCGCATCGCCATTCTGGCAAGCGCCGCGGCCTGCTTCGGCGCGCTGGCGCTCGCAATCGTCCAGTATCATTGGCTCGCCACGAGAGCCGAGGGCGGCGCCGGAAACGCGATCGTGTTCGCAACAGTGACCTGCCTTGCCGTCATGTTGTGCCTCGCCGGCGCCCTGTCGGGGATCGAGAAGCGCTGGAAGCTGCTGGTGCTGGCGGCGGTGGCCGGAACCATGGCGATCGTCTATTCGGGATCGCGCATGATCTGGGTGGCCGTGCCGATCGCCGGCATCGTCGTCCTTCTCATCAATCGCCGCCGGTTCGCCGGCGCCAGCATGGCGCGTCTGGCGGTCATCAGCGGCGCGGTCGCCCTCGTGATTGGTGCCGTCGGCTTTCACGTCATCCTGGATCGAGCCGACTTCCTCGTCAGCGACTGGGATGCGCTGAACGCCAATGGCGACCATTCGACGGCGCTGGGCCTGCGCGTGGCGATGTGGGAAATCGGCGTCAAGGCATTTCGCGAAATGCCGATTTTCGGCCACGGCATCTCGGCTAGCCGCGCGCTGATGAAGCAAGGGCTTCAGGACCAGTTCGGCGTGCAGGTGACCCTCAGCCATTTCCACAATGGCTTCCTGACAGCGCTGGTCGAGGCCGGCCTGCTCGGAGCTCTGGCCCTGGCGTCGATCTTCGTCGTTGCCGCCTGGAACGCGACAAGGACGCTTCGTATCAGCGCCGATCCGGTGGAGCGTTTCGGCGCGACGATGATCCTTGTCGCGGTCATTACCTATCTCATCGCCGGACTGACCGGCATCCTCATCGGACACGACATCCTCGACGCCACGCTGATGGTGTTCCTGATCTCGGGAACCTACCTTGCGTCCGGGCAAACGGTGGCGCCGACCGGGAAAGGCGGGCCAGCCATGGCGCCGGGCGTCACCCCGCAGCCATGAAGGTCCTGGTCACCGGCGCGACAGGCTTCGTCGGAGGGCGGATCATCTTCCGTTTGCGCGAGGCCGGGTTCGACTTGCGGATCGCCTCGCGCCTGCCGCACCGACTGGCGGGCCCCGATGACGCCGTCGCCTTGCCGGGCGCCGATGCGCCGGAGGAAGCCTTTCTGGCGCTGATGCGCGATGTAACGCATGTCGTTCACTGCGCGGCGCTCAACAACGATCGCGGCGCCGGCGAGGCCGACTTGTGGGCCGTCAATGCGACGCTGACCGGAAGGCTCGCACAGGCGGCCGCCAATCACGCCGAGGGGCGCTTCATCTATCTCTCCTCGATCCGGGCCGTCGTGGGAGCCGATTTCAACGGCACTATCGACGAGGCCACGCCCCCTGCCCCGCGATGCGCCTACGGACGCTCCAAGCGCGAAGGCGAGATCGCAATGCTGGAGGCTTTCGCAACAGCCGGACGCCCCCGAGCGGCGGCGCTTCGGCTGCCGCCGGTCTACGGCGAAGGCATGAAGGGAAATCTGCGCGGACTGATGCGGCTCGCAGCCAGCGGCCTGCCACTGCCGACAGCCGCCTTGACGGCGGTCCGTACGCTTATCTCGCAGGACGCCGTAGCCGGCGCCGTGACGCATCTTTTGACTCGCCCCACGGAGCCGCGCCCGATTTATGTGCTGGGAGACCTTTCGCCGGTTGCGACGTTCGAAATCGTCAGGGCGTTCCGGCGCGGATATGGCCGGCCGACCCGGCTTCTCCCCATGCCGGCCTGGCCGCTCCGGTTGCTGGCCACGCTGGCCGGCAGACAGACGTTGTGGCAGGCTTTGGTGGCAACACAAATTTGCGATTCGTCGCTGCTGGCCTCGGAGGGCTGGATGCCGGAAGCCGAAACGCTCGGCCGGCTCGAGGAACTGGCAAGGCAGGCCGGTAAAGCAACTTCAGGAGAAGCGTAAGCGGTCTCCCGTCCGGAATTTCATCGAAGCAAGAGTAGCGGCTCGCCGTTTCCGCGCAGCGGTCAAACGCCCTATCCGCGGTAGAACGTACCCAGCAATATCTTGAGGTCCAGGCCCATGGAGGCAGCCTTGACGTAGGCCGCGTCGGCCTCGGCGCAGCGCCTTGGGTCCGACATGTCGATGCCTTTGATCTGCGCGAGCCCGGTGATGCCTGGAAGCGCTGCCAGCACGCCCAGTTCCTTGCGCCTTTCAATCAGGTCGGTCTGCGTCGGCAGGCATGGACGCGGGCCCACAAGGCTCATCTCGCCCTTGAGCACGTTCCAGAGCTGCGGCAGCTCGTCGATCTTGGTTGCGCGCAGCACCTTGCCGACCGCGGTGACCGAACCGGCCGGCGCCTCATGGGTGGGCAAGGACGGCGTGTTCCGACGCATCGTGCGCAGCTTGCGGCAGGAAAAGAGAGCCCCGCCCCGGCCGACGCGGATTTGCGAGAAGATGGCGGCGCCGGGCGACGTCGCCCGGATCGCCAGCATCGCGACCAGCACGATCGGCGACGTCACCGCCAACATCACCGACGCAACAGCCAAGTCAAAGGCCCGCTTTGCCGTCACGGCTCAGATCCGTCGCCAGAGAAAGGCGAGGTAGAGCCCGAGCGTGCCCATGAGGGTCTGCCGGTAGACGCCGCTTTTGCCAAGCAGGCTGAAGCGCCTGAAGGCGCTGCCCTTGCGCGCCCTGATGAACAGGCGCAGACAGAGCGCCGCGTCACGCGTGATCAGGTCGCGATTGACGGCAAGGCCCCTGAGATTGCTGTCGGTCCAGGTGGCAAACTGGCCCTGGAACAGCCGCCCGAGCCTTGAAAGTCGCGCCCGCCACGAGACATTGGCGCCGACGAGGTTTGCCGCATGCTGCCGGTACCTGACCAGCGGCCTCGGCTCGTAGCGGACCTTGCCGCCGGCGGCGGTGACGATGAGATAGGCCCACCAGTCATGGCTGACGAATTCGGTTCTTGCCGATGCTTTCGCCAGAAGGTCGCGCGCCCGCCGGTTGAAGAGCATGGTGTTGCCGCCGGCGATGCTTTGCACCAGCGCGTTGCGGAAGGACGGCGGGCGGCGAAACAGCGGCGAATAGCCGACCGGGACGCCGGTCTCGGAAATGGTCGCTGTGCGCGAACAGAACAGGAGCGGCGCTTCAATATCCTCTGCCTGCATCCAGCGGATGGCGCTCTCCAGCCGGTCCGGCTCCCAGACATCGTCCTGGTCGCAAAAGGCATAGTAATCGGCATCGATGCGGGGATCGATGATCATCGAACGGAAATTGGCGGCGAAGCCCTTTCGCGGGCCATCCACCAGCGTAAGGGAGCCCTTGTTCCAGCGGGATCGCCAAGCCTCGACGATCGCGACCGTGGCGTCCGTCGAGCCGTCGTCGGAAACCCACAGATCGACCGAAGGCCAGGACTGCGCGAAAAGGGATTCCAATTGCTCGCCGATGAATGCCGCGCCATCCCTCGTGCCCATGAGAACGGCCACGCGCTGATCTTTTGCGGTCACGGTCTCTGAACCCGCGGGGGCATTCGAACAGGCTTCAACTGCCGATTTCGGGTGGGCGGCACTGGTCTAACCGATCTGAACGGCCGTTTTCGGCACCGCCTGCCCGCGCGTGCCGATGTCTTCCTCGGCCTGGTTGAACCCGGCCAGGACGGCAAGCGCCGCGGCTTTGTCGCGATCGCGCATCGCGGCCACCAGCGCCGGCAGCGCGGCCTCGATCCTGGGCCATTGCACGACGTCGCTCCTGAGGCCGAAGAGCTTGGCGATGTCGAGCTTGACGACCTCTTCATTCTCGCCATGCAGCGTCTCATGCAGCTTCTCGCCGGGCCTGATGCCGGTGAAGCGGATCGGAATGTCCGTGTAGGGGCTTTTGCCGGCCATGCGGATCATGGTTTCGGCGACTTCGAGGATCGGCACCGGCTTGCCCATGTCGAGCATGTAGATGGCGTAGTCGTCCTTGCCCTGGCGCTGCTCGGCATCGGCGGCCGACATGATGACGAGATCGACCGCCTCGGCCACGGTCATGAAATAGCGGGTCATGCGGCGGTCGGTGATGGTGACCGGCCCGCCGGCCTCGATCTGCGCCTGAAAGATGGTCGCCACCGAGCCATTGGAGCCGAAGACATTGCCGAAGCGCACGGCAATGAACTTGGTGCCGGAACGATGCACGCTCGAGGCGCCGGCCCGCTGACCGTTCGCGGCATGCAGGGGCGATGGCGTGGCATAGGTTTCATGCAGCGATGAGACGATCTGTTCGGCCGCGCGCTTGGTGACGCCGAGCACGGAAGTCGGGTCGACGGCCTTGTCGCTGGAAATCAGCAGGAATTGCGGCACCCCGCATTCGGCGGCGACCTCGGCGCAGGCGAGCGTGCCGAAGACATTCGTCTCGATCGCCGCTTCCCAGTTTTCTTCCAGCAGCGGCACGTGCTTCAGCGCCGCGGCATGAAAGATGATCGCGGGTTTGAACTCGCTGACGAGACGCATCATGTGGGGCCGATCGGTGACGTCCACGATGCGGCTGGTCAGCCGGTCGCGGTAATGATCGTCGATCAGCTGATCGAGCTGGAAAATGCCGAATTCGGAATTGTCGGCCACCAGCACCGCCTCGGCGCCAAGCTCCAGCGCGCGCTTGACGAGCACGCGGCCGATGGAGCCGGCGCCGCCGGTGACCATCACCCGCTTGCCGCCGACGAAGGCGCCGATGCGCGTGGTGTCGGTGGCGACCGCCGAGCGGCGCATGATGGTTTCCATCTCGACGGCATCGAGAACCAGCCTGCCGCCCTGCCCCAGTTCCGACAGGCCGGAAAACTGGACGACGGCGATGCCGCTGTGGCGGGCGACGCGCACCAGCTCGGCATAGTCCTCGATCTCGCGCTCGACCCCCTTGCCGAAGATCAGGAGGTCGAGGCTTTCCGTGCCCTTGACATAGTCCTCCAGCACCTCGACCAGGCGCGGCCTGAGCGCCACGACCGGAACGCCCTGGATCCGCGTGCCGAGCGGCGCGTCCATCTCGGTGGCCATGATGCCGGCGATGGCGTACTCGGCCGGCATCGCCGCGCGGGTGAAGCGCACGATCACGTCCGCTTCGCTCAGCCGGCCTATGAACAGCGCCTGCTTGACCGGCGCGTCGCCCGGAGCGCGGCGCAGGATGCGCCAGGACGCGCCGTCGCGCAGGAAGCGATAGTAAAGCCGGGGCGCCGAAATGATGGTGAAGGAGACCAGGAAAAAGACGATGAACTGGCGTTCGTTGAGGCCGGCCACCGGCTCGAAAAAGAAGCGGAAGGCAAGCGAGGCCAGATAAAGGACCACGGTGAGGCTGCCGCAGCCCTTGAGGATGTTGAAGAAGTCGGGCGTGGAGGCAAAGCGCCAGACGGTGTTGTAGAGGCCGCAGGAGCGAAACAGCAGATGGGCGATAAGCACGATGAGCGCCCAACAGGCCAGCCCGCGGGCGGAGAAGGCGGCAAAGGAAAGCCGCGACTGCGACAGGATCAAGCTGAGAGCCACCGCCACCAGGACCATGACGAGGTCCTGGATCATGATGATGGCGCGCCGCATCCTCGGTCTGAGTTCCGATACGGCTTCTACGTATGCGGTCATTGGGTGGCACTGAACTCCAGACGTCGGGACATGCTATCAGAACGGCGCAGGACAAAACACCGTCCGCCGCCACTCTGGATTGCAAATCCCCAACCCCGTCACCCGGTTATCGCCTTAGCGCGGAGTTGAAGGGAGGGCTAGAGGTTTTTTGGGGAGGTGGTCGAGACATCGCCTCTGATGACGCCAGGCGCACAAATCGGTTGCACACTGTGGCCATCGAGCATCTGCTTCAAACGCCGTCCTTGCCAACATTGGCCTCAATCGCCTGCTAGGCATATCGAATTCGCCAATCGAAAAGTTCAAGGTACAGGAGTTTGTGTAGATGGGCAGAGATTGGGAAAATTGGGACGTCAGTGGAGTTGCCAGCGAAATTCAGACGATTTGGCTGTCCTCTGATGAGGAAAATGCTCATCGCAAACAACTTGCCGATCTCGTCTGTGGTCGTATTTCAACGTCTGATCCATCCATTTTGGAAGTCGGCTGCGGAACCGGTCTCGTCTACGAACAACTCGCCGCCAGACACAACATCGTCACCAATTACATTGGTGTCGATTCATCACTTAAAATGCTTGAGATCGCCCGGCGAAATTTCCCTCGGGGCCAATTTGTATACGGGGACGGCTACGAACTTGTCTTTCGGGACCAGGAGTTCGATGCTGTCCTTTGCTTCGAAGTTCTCGGGCACATTCCCAGAATCAAGACCTTTTTGAACGAAATGCTTCGTGTCGCAGGGAAGACCTGTATATTCACGACATGGCCGAGCGATCGAGGCGATATTGTGGAAGATTACGAAACAATCGACGGCACTCGGTTTTTGTATCGCAGATACTCCGAGTCCTATATACAACAACTCATACATGTCGCGGTGCGGGAGAAACTGGACGATATCGAGCTGATCCGCCTCAGTTCCGGGGGACAGGCTTACGTCGTTACGCTACGTCCCTGAGTGCCACTTCAAATCACACTTCTGCGAATGTTCATCAGTTTTCTTAAGCTGCGCCGGACCACCAAAGAAACTCCTCCCTCTTCATAGGTGACAGCAATCAGAAGCCTTATTCGCTCAAGGCGTCGCCAAAACCTTTTTGCGTCTAAGCTGCTTTGATTAAGTGGCTTGGCATTCTGCGCCCTGTCGCTAGCCAGCCGCTTAAAAAACTCCGCCCAGTCATAGGAGACATGGGTCACATCGTAGCGAGCTTTTACGTGTTTGAAGGCGGCGTCTGCTATGGCCAGCCGCAAATCCTGCCGACTAAGGAGGTCCACAAGCGCCTCGAGCCAGGAGGCGCTGTTATTCTCAACTAAAATCCCAGTCACCGAATGCTTAACCACGCTACTATATGGCGGTATATCAGAATAGATACCGGCGATGCGGCAAGCGCCGTATTCACGGTACTTATTATCAGTTTTGCCGCGATTGGCCTCGTGATCGAGTAAAGGTGCCAATCCGATTGCCCAATTTCTTTCTGCCTGGAATTTTATGTAGGACTTGTAGTCGTTTGTATGGGGAAAAAAGCGGACACGCTCTCGAATTTCAACGCCTCTAGGAAGAACACCGGCAAACTCGAACGCTGCCTTTGGAAATCTCTCCAAAATAGGATCTACGAGCCGCGCGACCAATTCCAGGTCATCGATGCGCGAGGGGCTCCCTGCAAAACCAATTCGAACCTCATCCGTAGCGAACGGCCGTACATCCCCTATGAGAGAAAAGTCGAAAAATGTTGGCAAAACCGCTACGCGATCATTGAAGCGAGACAAAAACTGCGCCAATTCAGGGGAATTAGTAACCACCGATTGCGCGTGCGAGACCGCGAACTTCAGCGTGGCTCTGACCAGTGGGTGCCGATAATAAGCAGCGAGAGGGGTGTGCCCTTCAATGCGCCAAAAATTATCGTCAATATAGTAGGCATACGGCCGACTTGCATCGACGAGGGCCTGTGTCCACAATAGGGCAAGCGGATCACCACAGCGGACGAACAATGGGATCGTCTCCGGCGTAATATCATAGACGCGCAGCCGATCGAGGAACTGGGTTCGATATTGAATACCATGCGAGGCGCAGGCCCTCATTATCTGCTCGATTAAATGTGTTGTGGCGATCTCCGCTTCAATTATGATCAGTATTTGGGGATCAGCTGACATAATTCAGTCGTTCGATTAGAGCTCGAAACCTATAGTCGTTTTTGTGCTAGCGACGGCGAGATATCTCCGCCCCCTCTCCGTTTAGCACCCCTCTCGGTATCTCGTGCCTGGTCGACATATGCGACCTTGGCAAATGGAGCTGCGGCGTGCCGAGCCAAGCCAAGATGAGAATATTTTGCCAGCTCTAACGCGTAGATTGGCCACCTGGAACGAGCAAATAGGCGGAGACGCCATATGCCATCCTGCTGAATCGCAAATCCCTTCAAATCAAAAATGACCGGGAGTTGGAGGCTTGCTCTTGCGTCAAGAGCAACGACCACCTGGCGCTCGATACTTCCAGCCGGACTTACAAGTTCAATCCCAACGGTCCCTTCGTGAAGTCCTTCCGACGAGAAAGCGCACGAGATATTGTCAAGCGTTCCACGTTTAAGAGGGACAAGATATTCGACAAAATCCTTACCCTGAATCGCGTCTGATAACTCAAGATAACTACCCGGAGTTCGAATATTATTGTCCTGTAGGTATCTACGAATGTCATCGAAGACGGGCGACACCTGAGGCCAAAGGTCCTCGCGAGATAGGCGAGGCCGGAAACGACGGTATCGCCGGATCCTTGATCTCAACGCAGAAAGTTCGTGCAGGCTCGCCCTGAGCGGCTCGGCATCGGCCTGGGCGCCGCCGCCAACCCATTGCTTAGAAAGATAGAGTTTTCTGAGTCGACCTTCGACGAGCGTCGCACTAATCTCGGGCAAGGTCTGCAACATCTGATTCAATACAGCAACATTCTGCTCACCGGAGAACTGCCTTCGACAGAATGAGGAGTTAAACTGCTTGTATTCGTCCCAGATCTCCCGATTTGCAATCAGCTTTGTTAAAACCTCAAGCCAAGCTCTAGGCTCTTGCGCAGGCGCAACTTTGGCTGCTGCCGCGTCGAACACCGGGACGCTATAGGGCTCCGCATCCGGGACAACGAGCACAGCATCCAAAAGATAAGCGCATAGCGCAACATTTAGGGTCTTGTATCGATTATTGATTGTTTCGCTCGGCGCATGAACCAGTATATCCGGGCGATATTCCGCGAGCTGGAGTATTGCTCGGTTCCAGTCAACCTGCGCGCCCTTAAAAGTGAATCTAATGTTTTCACTCTCCTGAAAAACTCGCCTCAAGCTAGAATCCTCGCCAGAGCCGCTTATCACGAAGTGGATGCGGTGGCCTTCCCTTGCAAGGCGTTGAAGTGCTGGTATGACCTTTTCCTGCAAGCCGAGCTGCCGATGCATCCCTCCGATTGAAGCTATCGTCAAATCGGCGCGCCACTCATCTTTGTCTGCAGGACGATTCGCCTCCCGCCTCAGCGCGATTGGAGCTTTGGCATAGCTGACAGGAAACATAAATACATTATTGTGGATTAGGTTTGCCTGATAATACTCTTTTAGGGCCGGCGTCGATACCAAGACGCCAGCAAATCGTGATAGCTTAGCTCTAAGCGCCGCAAGCGAGAAATCCTCCGGCATCTGCAGTTTTTCTTTTATAAATAGTTCCGTAAAGTTATCGTCGATAAAGTAATAAACTGGAATTGACAATTCGAAAGCCAAGTCTATCCAATCTCTATATCGATCAAAATATCTTACGAGTATCAAGCACGACGCCTCAACCAACTCTGACACACTGGTGCCGCTGTCCAGCGAAATTATTCTTACGTTTCCTCTGATCGATCGTGGCAGATAATCGAAACACAAAGTAGTCGACGCATTATAGTCAGATGATAAAACAAATACATTTTTTCCAAAGCAATCTGGCAGGCGTGGCTTAGACGACGACATCCATGGACGTTTGGCGCGGTGGCTCTCAGCCAGATCGGCAATGGCCGCACTGGTGCGAGGCGAGAGGCCCGGAGGGACCTCAAAAACGTCGATGTCGTGGAAGTTCTCTGGCCTGAGATCTCTGGTGGCAACTCGCATCCACTCTTCGCAGGCACCAGAAACCAAAGGGTACGTTCTACCAAGAGAATCGCTTTGCTCAGGACCGCTCACCTCAGCAACGTCGACGTCGATATGTTCAAGCAAGCAGATTTCACTGATCCGCTTCCAAAGGTCCCAGTCACATAATCTCGCCATAAGGACATTCGGATCGTATAGCCCAATCCGATCTACAATATGCCTAGGCAAGAGTACCGTACAATTCGCAATCGGATTAGAGCTTTTCAAGTTAAATGAAGAGAGAGATCGCCCCAGTCGAGTGACTAGACCATTAGGTCTTCCGGCTTCGCGCATTCTCCATACTGCATTGCCATACCAAACCTGGTGTGGATACTGAAGACTTTGGTCGAGCAGTTGCTCCAAAGCGTCTGGATAGAAGAAATCGTCGTCGAAGGCGAAGCCGATGAAATCAGCCCGAGCCTTGGAGAACGCTTCATATTCTGACACTGCCGGAAGACCGATATTGCGCGGATGCCTTAGGCAACTGACACGCCCATCGAGACGCATGAACTCGGCTATCTGATCCGCGGTGCCGTCGACGCTCGCATCATCAACTATTATTAGCTCAATGTCGTCCAGTGTCTGATTGAGAACGGACTCGACCGCCCGGCGAAATAGACCGCCGGCACCGCGCCGAAAGGTCGGAAGCAAAATGGAAACAGCCGGCTTGTGGTCATCGGAATATCCGGAGCCGGGCGACCAGAGGGTATCTGCGATAAGGTCCTTAATTTTCATGATGTGTTAGCCATTCATGTAATCGGCACGTTTGCTCGCGAGTAGCATCCAAGAACCTCCGCTGTTTCTCCATCCATGCGAATGCCGCCCGCATCCAGCCAGATCGTGCGCTTGCAGAAAGATTCCAAAAGGGTTTGCGCATGGCTCGCAAAGACCAGGATTTTGCCTTGCTCCATAAACTCGTACATGCGGCGCTTGGCCTTATCGGCGAATTTGATGTCACCAGCGCCCATCACCTCGTCGATCAGCAGTATCTCGGGGTTGATGCTGGTCGATACGGCGAAGGCAAGCCGAACAAACATCCCTGCCGAGTAGGTGCGAACAGGATAGTCCAAAAATTCTCCCAGTTCGGTGAATTCCGCAATCTCAGGCAGTTTCTCCTCAATCTCTGAGGGAGACATGCCGAGGAGGAGGCCGCGGATGCGAATATTGTCCCAGCCGGACTGATTCATCTCGAAGCCGGTGGCAAACTCGAACATCGGGCAAATGTGCCCCCGGACGGCCACCGTTCCGGATGTGGGCGGGTAAATCTTCGCCATGACCTTGAGCAGCGTGCTCTTGCCCGCGCCATTAAGACCAATCAGCCCTACACGCTCACCGCTTCTTATCTCGAGGTTCAAGTGGCGGAGCGCATCCACACAATATGTGGACGGTGCCGACCGTCGCCCCGGCAGGCGGCCAATCAACCAGTCCTTCAAGCCTCCGCTGTTGCGCTCGCCTTGAAAACGTATTCCTACGTCGTCCAGCCTGATCGCAAATTCGCTCATAGCAGAAAAACCACGCGATTATCGAGGCGGCGGGCAATGGCTACTCCGACGACCCATACCAACAGGACGTACAAAGCCGCCATAAGATAGTTCTCGAATGGAGGAAGACTCCCTTCCAAAATAGGCCTCCTCACAATATCTATTAGATAGTAAAGTGGGTTGTATTTGTAGACGAAGTCGATCCCTTTTGCCTTTAACACGTCAATCGGAAACATAATTGGCGTTACAAAAAACACAACCTGAAGGACACCGCTAAGCGCAAAAGGCAGATCTCTGAATTTTGTCCCCACATAGGCGGAAATAACAATGTGCCCTAGAGCCGCAGCTATTAACACAGCCATTCCAGGCAAGGCCATCAGCCAACCAGAAAACCCAATATTCCGGAAGACAAATTGCATAATAACTACCGCGGCAAACCCTATCACCATATTTATTGAATACGAGACGAGGGCGCGTAAAAGATATATCTGTTTTGGATAGGAAAATTGCTTAATGTATCCCTCAGATACTACGAATGCCGTTCCCGCATCCACAAGCGATGAAAGCAGGAACCCCCAAATCACAAAACCTGTAATCAAAAAGGGCAAAAATTCGGCCATCGGCTGTCCGAACATCACACCATAGACAAAGCCGGCGCCGCCAACGAAAAACCCCAGATTGAGCAAGATCCACAAGGGGCCAATGAACGATCGCCGAAAACGCGCCTTGATGTCCTGCACGCCCAAGAACGTCCATACTCGCCACAGCTTCAAAGCCGTCAGCGCGTCAGCGTAAAGTTGCGTTCGCGGAATCATATGCGGTTGCCCCGATCAAGGCCCATGCGGATCAGGTCACCAGAGCGACTTTCTTCGATAAATCCGTGATGTTCATAAAGGCGGATGGCCCTGGCATTTTGCTTCATAACTTCCAGGAACAGATAAGATAGGTTCAAAAACCCGGTGCCGAAGCGGATGATTTCAGCGCACGAGCGGCTGATGAACCCGTTCCCGGCCATTTCCGGCGCAACTAGAAACCGGCCAACTTCGGCGCTTCTGGCATCGTTATCGATATCGTAGATGCCGCATTGGCCGACCGGCTGCCCGTTGGCTTCCACCAGAAAGAAAAAATCGTCTTCCTTTTGATGGTAGCTTCTGTACCAGGCAAGGTGCGCATCGAAAGCAATCTTGTCGGAGTTTTTGAACCAAACGCGCGCCTCGTCGCGATTGCGCCAAGCTAGGATGGTCTCGAGATCCTTTTCCTCCATAAGTCTCAAGACGACAGTTCCATCTCCGAAAGGAGCGACGTGCTGCTTCATTGCGCGTATTTCAGGACCAATTCGGAAACCAGATCCACGTCGGCCTTGCGCATCCGAAGGTGCAGAGGCAGGGAGATGATTTGCTGGCTTGCGGCTGCTGCGTTCGGGCATGTGCCCGCGGCGAAAGAGTACATCTGGTAATCGGTGTTGTCGCGATAATGGACGCCGGGATAAACACCGTGTTCGTTCAACGCGAGCATCAGCATGTCGCGATTCTTCACGCGTATCTGCAAGAGATGCTGTGCAGATTCGCATCCCTTGGCGGTCGGCACGACGGTTACCCTGTTGTGCCCATCAAAATGCTGCCTATACCAGACGGCCAGTTGCCGCCGGAAGGAGTTGTCGATATCGAGATACTTCAACTGGACGATGGCCATGGCTGCCATGATCGAGTTGCCGTGGAACTTATAGCCGACCTCCTCCACGTCATACATCCATTTATAAGCCCCCTGGGCGGCAGTGCGGGCATAGGTGTCCTTGTTGATGCCCAGCCAAGTGAGCTTGCGGACCCGTTCGTCGTCTTCCGCCTCCTTGAAGCAAATCATTCCGGAATCGGCTGTGGGGAGATTTTTGACGGCCTGAAAGCTGAACACTGACACGTCGGCTTCACCGCCAATGTGCTTGCCGTCGACGCGGGTCCCCGCCATGTGGGCTGCATCGAGCACAACTTTGATGCCGTTCGCACGGCATATTTCCAGGATCTTCTGATACCTGCCAACATTCCCGCCCATCCCGACGAAAATGAGAGCTTTTGTTCTGTCTGTGATGAGCTTGGCGACACTTTCTGGGTCGAGGCAAAGGTATTCGTCAACGTCCGCAAACACCGGCTTGAGACCAGCGTAGAGAATGGCGTGGTTTGTCGAAACGAATGTCAACGGCGTTGTTATGACTTCGTCTTCGTTGGTCCATCCGTATTTCGACTTGAAAATTTGGAAGGCCAGGTGAAGTCCTACCGTATTGGAATTCAGAAAGTGAGCGTGTGGAATCCCGGTATAGTCCTTCCACGCCGTCTCAAACTCTGTTGTCTTGAAGCCTAGTCCTGTCCAGCCTTTTTCGAGACACTCGCGGATCTCCGACAGACACTCTTCAATGCGGAAACTTGGTACAAATAGCTGAACAGTCATAGTTCCTCCAGCGTTGCCTACTGGTTCAGTTGTATGTTTCGTCTTGTGTCTCCGAGCACAAGACGAGACACGATTTCTACGGTAGATCGGCGCCATTGCGGCACGGTCCACTCAAACGCCGAGGCGAATTTCGCCGTTGAGAGCCTTGAGTTAGCAGGACGCCGGGCTTTGGCTGGATAGTCAACCGTAGCGATTTCGCGTACCCGCGCATAAGGACCACCAAGCTCACGGCTTGAATCCAAGATATAACGGGCAAAGCCGCTCCAGTTGGTGTCGCCACTTCCCACCAGGTGATAGACGCCGAATCCGGAAAAGTTCTTGTCGCCACGCAGCCTCGCCGCCGTATGCAGGATCGCCTCGGCGATGTCGAACGCCGAGGTCGGATTGCCCCATTGGTCGGCGACCACCGCGATCTCGTCGCGGTCGGCGGCCAGCCGCAGCATCGTCTTGACGAAGTTCCTGCCGAAGGGGCTGTAGGCCCAGGCCGTGCGCAGGATGAGGTGGCGCGGATTGGCGGCGGCCACGGCTTCTTCGCCGGCGAGCTTGGAGGCGCCGTAGACGCCGAGCGGGGCGGTGGCGTCTGTCTCGACATAGGCGCCGTCCTTGGCGCCGTCGAAGACATAGTCGGTCGACAGATGGATGACAGGCACTCCGAGCCTTGCCGCGGCTTCGGCCACCTTGCCGGCGCCAGTGGCGTTCACCGCGAAGGCCAGGTCCTGCTCGTCCTCGGCCTGGTCGACAGCGGTGTAGGCGGCGGCGGAAACGACGATGTCCGGCCTTGCAGCTTCAAGCGCCGCGAACACCGTGTCTGGCCGCGCCAAGTCGAGCGCCGGGCGGCCGACGGTGACGACTTCCACGTCGTCACGACCTCGCGCTGCCTCGACCAGGCTTGCGGCGACCTGACCTTCACGTCCGGTGACGGCAAGCCTCACGTCGGCACCTTCCAGCTTCCGGCCTCTGTTCCGGTGGAGCTGCTCGCGACCGGACCGTTTTGGCTGTTTGCGGCGGCACCGTGGCCCAGCCGCTCGCCGGCATAGCGCTGCTCGCGGATCGGCCCCCACCACCATTTGTTGTCGAGATACCAGTCGACGGTTCTTGCCAGGCCGCTGTCGAAATTCTCCCGCGGCGCCCAGCCGAGATCGCGCGCGATCTTGGAGGCGTCGATCGCATAGCGCCGGTCATGGCCGGGGCGGTCGGTGACGAAGGTGATCAGGTCGCGGTGGCTCGCGCCTCCCGCGCGCGGGCGCCTCAGGTCGAGAAGATCGCAGATCGTCTCGACGACGGTGAGATTGGTGCGCTCGGAATTACCGCCGACATTGTAGCTCTCGCCCGGCCGTCCTTTGGTGGCCACCAGTTCCAGCGCCCGCGCATGGTCCTCGACGAACAGCCAGTCGCGCACATTGGCGCCGGCGCCGTAAACGGGCAGCGGCTTCTCATCGAGCGCGTTGAGGATGACCAGCGGGATCAGCTTTTCCGGGAAATGGTAGGGGCCGTAATTGTTCGAGCAGTTGGACAGCACCACCGGCAGGCCGTAGGTCTCGTGCCAGGCCCGCACCAGATGGTCGGATGCCGCCTTCGAGGCCGAATAGGGCGAGGACGGCGCATAAGGCGTCTCCTCGACGAACATGCCGCCGTCGAAAGGAAGATCGCCGAAGACTTCGTCGGTCGAGATGTGATGGAAGCGGAAGCGGTCCTGGCGAGCCTGCGGCAGCCCCCGCCAGTATTCCAGCGCCGCATTGAGAATGCGGTAGGTGCCGACGATGTTGGTTTCAATGAAGGCGCCGGGGCCGTCGATCGAGCGGTCGACATGGCTTTCGGCGGCGAGGTTCATGACGATGTCGATGTCGTCGCGGCGCAATATCTCCAGCACCGTGCGCTCGTCGCAGATGTCGGCCTGCTCGAAACGGTAATTGTGCGCGTTCTCGATCGGCCGCAGCGACGCGAGGTTGCCGGCATAGGTGAGCTTATCGAGGTTGGTGACGCGGTAGGCCGGGTTGGCGCACAGATGCCGGCAAACGGCCGAGCCGATGAAGCCGGCGCCGCCGGTGACCAGGAAATTCATGCCACCCTCTCCGCGGACTCAAACACCTGTGCCATGGCCAGCGCTGGCGCTTTTTGGTCCTTGTCCGAAAGCTGGAATCCGCCGGCAAGCGCCGGCCACTCGATGCCGATCGCAGGGTCGTCGAAACGGATCGACCGGTCATGCTCCGGCGAATAGGTGTCGGTCACCTTGTAGAGCACCTCAGTATCCGGCACGAGCGTGACGAAGCCATGCGCGAACCCCTTCGGCACCAGGATCTGGTTGCCCTTCCGCGCCGACACCTCCAGCGCCACCCATTTGCCGAAAGTCGGCGAGGCGCGGCGGATATCGACCGCGACATCGAAGACGCTGCCCCTGACGACGCGCAGCAGCTTGGCTTGCGCGCGCGGCGGCAATTGGTAGTGCAGCCCGCGCAGCACGCCGGCCGCGGCGGAATAGGAATGGTTGTCCTGCACGAAATCGAGATCGATGCCGGCCTCGGCGAAGCGTTGGGCATTCCAGGTCTCGCTGAAGAAGCCGCGCGCGTCGCCATGCCGCTTCGGCACGATCTCCAGCACGCCGTCGAGGCCGAGCGGCCTAACCTCAAGCACCCCGCTCCTCCATCAGATCGGCCACCCGCCGGCGCAGGTAGGCCGCATATTCGTTCTTGCCGAGCCGCGCGGCGCGATCCAGAACCTTGTCGGCGCTGATCCAGTCCTGCTCCAGCGCAATCTCCTCCGGGCACGCTATCTTCATGCCCTGGCGATGCTCGATGGTGCGCACGAAAGACGATGCCTCTAGCAAGCTGTCATGCGTGCCGGTGTCGAGCCACGCATAGCCGCGGCCGAGGCGGTGGACATGCAGCTCGCCACGCTCGAGATAGACATTGTTGACCGCCGTGATCTCGAGCTCGCCACGCGCCGAAGGGCGGATGGTCGAGGCAATGTCGACCACGTTGTTGTCATAGAAATATAGACCGGTCACCGCCCAGTTGGACTTCGGCTTTTGCGGCTTCTCCTCGATCGTCAAGGCCTTGCCGGTGACCTTGTCGAAGGAGACCACGCCATAACGCTCGGGATCGTCGACATAGTAGGCGAAGACGGAGGCGCCGCTCTCGCGCGTTGCCGCCTCGCGGCAGAGCTGCGACAGGCCGCCGCCAAAATAGATGTTGTCGCCGAGAATCATCGACACGCTGTCCTTGCCGATGAAGTCACGGCCGATGATGAAGGCTTCGGCCAGGCCATTGGGCTGCGGCTGCTCGGCATAAGAGAACTCCAAGCCGAATTCGGAACCGTCGCCCAACAACGCCTGAAAGACTGGCAAGTCGCGCGGAGTTGAAATGACCAGGATCTGGCGGATACCCGCGAGCATCAGCACGCTCAACGGGTAATAGATCATAGGCTTGTCGTAGATCGGCAGTATTTGCTTAGATACAGCTAATGTAAGCGGATAAAGTCGTGTTCCGCTGCCGCCCGCAAGGATAATTCCTTTCAACAAGCTCTCCTTGAACTACCGCGGCCCCCACCTCGATGCCAAGTTGCCCGTGCTTAGGTTTCGGGCACCGGCTTGTCAATGTGGGCTTTGATTCCTCGCTGACGCTGCCTGCGCTTTCTATCATCCGACATGCCGTGCGTTCGAGCGAAATCCGACCGCGCCATTAAAAAGGGCCGGCGGGCGCCTGTCGCCCGCCGGCCCTTTTTTCGTCCATCGCGCTCAGCCGCGCTTGAGCAAGGCCCACACGGCCGGCACCAGGCTGGCGGCCAAAGCCACCTTGATCAGATCTCCGGCGATGAAAGGCAGGACGCCGAACTGCCAGGACTTTTCCGGCCCGATGAGCATTGCCAGCCAGGCAAAGCCCATGGCCATCATCACGACCTCGGCTGCCAGCATGGCGCCGAACAGCTTGAGCGGATTGCGGTCCCAGCCGCGATCGGCGGCCCAGCCGGCGATCGCCGCCATGACCACGAAGCCGGCAAGATAGCCGCCCGTAGAACCCAGCATGTAAACGATGCCGATGCCCTTTTCCGGCGTGCCCTGGAAAACCGGCAGGCCAAAAGCGCCCTCGGCGAGATAGAGAAGCAGCGTCGCCACCGCCAGCCGCAGGCCGAACGCCGAGGCGATCAACAGCACGGCGAGCGTCTGCAGCGAAATGTCGACCGGGCCGAGCACCACTTTCGTCTTGGCCGAAAGCGTGAGCAGCAGCGTTCCGGCCAGCGCCAGGAATAGCTGGGTCGCGAGCCGCGCGGCGCCCCGCTCCGGCAGAGTGAGAGAAACGAGCGGACGCATCGTGGTTGCAATTGCCATGGTCTTCCCCATTCTGGCTGATTTGCTGTCTTCGATTTTCCTATATTGGCTTCCGTACCGGGCGGCAATCATTTTGCCGCGTTGCAGCGGAGTCCGGCATGGCCCTTGAATTCGATACCAGCTTCGATCCCGCCTACGGCCGGGCGGTCGCGGTGGCGCCGGATGTGCTGCGCGTCACCGCAAGAAATCCGAGCCCGTTCACCTTCCACGGCACCAACAGCTATATCGTCGGCCGCGACACGCTGGCGGTGATCGATCCAGGGCCGGAAGACGACGCGCATCTGGAAGCCCTGCTTACGGCGATTGCGGGCCGGCCCGTCAGCCACATCTTCATCAGCCACACCCATCGCGACCATTCGCCTTTGGCGGCACGGCTGAAGGAGCATACCGGCGCGCAAACGCTTGCCGAGGGTCCGCATCGGCCGGCGCGGCCTTTGCGCATCGGCGAGATCAATCCGCTCGACGCCAGCGCCGACCTGGCCTTCGTTCCCGACGTCGTGTTGGCCGACAGTACCCTGACCCAGGGCGACGGGTGGGCAATCCGCGCCGTGCTTACACCTGGCCACACAGCCAATCATACCGTGTTTGCCCTCGAGGGAACCGGCACCCTGTTTTCGGCCGACCATGTCATGGCCTGGTCGACCTCGATCGTCGCGCCGCCGGACGGCGCCATGGCCGATTACATGGGCTCCCTCGACAGGCTGCTGGCGCGCGATGATCGTTTGCTGCTGCCCGGCCATGGCGGTCCCGTGATCGCCCCGCAAAGGTTCATGCGCGGCCTCAAGACACATCGCAAGATGCGCGAAAGGGCGATCCTGGAACGCATCCGCGCCGGCGACCGGACGATCGCGGAAATGGTCGCCGCGATCTATCGCGACACCGACCCGCGGCTGCATGGCGCCGCTGGGCTCTCGGTGCTTGCCCATATCGAGGATCTGGTCGCGCGCGGCCTGATCGCCACCGAAGGCGACCCCGCCATCGACGGCATTTTCAGCCCCGCAGGCTGATCACTCGGCCGGGGCCGCGCCGACCTGCCCGGCGACCTCCTGGTCGAGCTCGGCGAGGAATTCGGTTATGCGGGCGGCGTTGTCGCCGAGGTCGTAGCGGCCGTAGCGCGAGGCCGAGCGCATGTCGACGATCACCTGTTCGCCATCGTCGGTGACGCGGATGGCGACATCGGCCGGCAGTCCGAGCACGAAACCCCTGGCCAGCGCATTGATCGTCGCCTCGCTTTGGCCGCTGATGTCGGGATAGGGCGCCGTCAGCTGCCAGTCGCGGCGGTCGAGCACGGTTTCGACGGCGTCGACGACGGTTTCGAAAGGCAGATTGTAGCTGTGGCCGCTGACCAGCGGATAAGCGTCGGCCTGCAAGCGCTGTTCACCCGGCGTCGGCGGCGACAGCTCGTTCATGTCGCTTGTCCGGTCGCTGGTGTCCAGGACCGGCGGGTCGTCTAGATCGGTCGAGATGTCGCGCAGCGGTGGATAGAGCGTCGCCCAGTAGATGGCGACGCCGTAGGGCGCGAGCACGAGCAGCGCCAGCAGCGCGCCGACGCTGAGATCGCGGCCGCCGCGATCGCCGAAGCTCCAGACCCTCGACAGGCCGAGGCCCGCCAGGAACAGGGCGAGCGCGGCCAGCAGCGCGACGACCGCAAGCACCCACAGGAAGGGCGGCGTCTCGACGAGACCGAGCCGGTAGCCGGCAACGGAGGTGAGCAAAAGGACGGCGGAAAATGCGCCGATCCTCCGCGACCAACCGGCCGCCCTCGACGTCTGCCGTTCAGGAATAGATGCCATTCTTTGCCGTATCGTCCCAACCCGGGCCGAGAGTTAGCGGTTTTCGGCGCGGTCTTGAAGCCGCAAGATCGAACTTTTTCGTCAATCCGTCGGCAGGCGATAGTCCTTGAACTGATCGCGCAAACTGGTCTTCTGAATCTTGCCGGTGGCCGTGTGCGGAATTTCGCCGACGAAGGCGATGTCGTCGGGCATCCACCATTTCGCCACCTTGCCGCTCATGAAGGTCAGGATGTCGCCCTTGCTCGGCTCTTTGCCCGGCTTGCTCACCACGACCAGCAAGGGCCGCTCGCCCCATTTCGAATGCGGGATGCCGATCGCCGCCGCCTCCGCCACGTCCGGGTGCCCGACGGCGAGATTCTCCAGGTCGATGGTGGATATCCACTCGCCGCCGGATTTTATGACATCCTTGGCGCGGTCCGTGATCTGCATATAGCCGCTGGCGTCGATATGGGCGACATCGCCGGTGTCGAACCAGCCATCGGCGTCGAACTGCCCGGCTCCGGCGCCGCCATAATAGGCGCGGGCCACGGCCGGGCCGCGAACCTTGAGATGTCCGAAGGTCTTGCCGTCCCAGGGCAGCGCGTTGCCGTCGTCGTCGGTCACCTTCATCTCGACGCCGAAGGGCGGAAAACCCTGCTTGCCCTGGACATCCAGCCGCGCCTCGCCGGTCAACGACTCATATTGCGGCTTGAGCGTGCAGAGCGTGCCGAGCGGCGACATCTCGGTCATGCCCCAGGCATGCACCACCTGCACGTCGTAATTGTCCTGGAACTTGGCAATGATGGCGCGCGGGCAGGACGCCCCGCCGATGACGACCTTGTTCAGGTAAGGCAGCTTCTTGCCGGTCTCCTCCAGATACTGCAGCAGCATCATCCAGACGGTCGGCACGGCGGCGCTGAACGTCACCTTCTCGGTGTCGAGCAGTTCGTAGATCGAGGCGCCGTCCATCTTGCAACCGGGCATCACCAGCTTGGCGCCGATCATCGGTCCGCTCTGACCGAGCCCCCAGGCGTTGGCGTGAAACATCGGCACGACCGGCAGGATCACATCGCGGGTTGATATGCCCATGGCGTCGGGCATGGCGGCCATCATGGCGTGAAGGACATTGGAGCGGTGGCTGTAAAGCACGCCCTTCGGGTCCCCCGTCGTGCCCGAGGTATAGCACATGCCGGCGGCGGTGTTCTCGTCGAACGCCTTCCAGGCGAAGTCGCCATCGGCCTCGGCCAGCCATTCCTCGTAAGCGACGGCGTTCGCCAGCGAGGTTTGCGGCATATGCGCCTGATCGGTCAGCACAATCACCCTGCGCAGCGATCGGACGGCGCTGCCGATCTTCTCCAGGAGCGGCACGAAGGTCAGGTCGACGAAGATCGCCTTGTCCTCGGCATTGTTCATGATCCAGGCTATCTGCTCGGGAAAAAGCCTCGGGTTGAGCGTGTGATAGATCGCCCCGATGCCCATGATGCCGTACCAGGCCTCGACATGGCGGGCCGTATTCCAGGCAAGCGTGGCGATGCGGTCGCCGAGCCTGAAGCCGTCACGCTCCAGCCGCTGCGCCACCTTGAGCGACCGGTGATGGATTTCGGCAAAGGTCGTGCGCACAATCGGGCCTTCGATCGAACGCGACACGACCTCCCGGCCGCCGTGCTGGCGTTCTGCGTGGTCGATCAGCTTGTGGCATAGCAGCGGCCATTCCTGCATCAATCCGAGCATCTGTTCCTCCCCTTGGCGCATTCGCGTCGTTTGTTCCGCGCATTGTGGAACGAACCGGCGGATTGTCCAGCCGCCATAAGTCGAAGCCCGTGGATGGATCGAAGAACCAGGAAAACCGCCATAATCCGGCCATCGTCGGCGTTAAGTTTCGTTAACGGGCTGGGTGAGATTGGCGAATGGAGATGTTCGCATGGACGCGCAGCTCGACGAAAAGGCCCTCGAAAGCACACTTGCCGAAAGTCTGGACGATCTGACGCCGGACACCAAAACCGTTTCCGAAGATGAATTTGCCGAGGTCGTCGGCGGCGCGCTGGAGGCGGTCGGTGGAACTTTGCTGTTCAAGATGCGCGTCGAAAACGGCGAGAACGGAGAGCATGTCGCCGCCGCCTGCATTGGTGATGCCGACAATCGCCAATTCCTGCTGCTCACACTGCCGACAACCGGCGGCGCGCTGAAGGTGGAGACCGCGGCAAGAAGCACCAATCCGGTGGCAGGCATCGCTGCCGCTTATGCCGGTCTCATGGATGCCTTCAAGAAGGCCGCCTGACCGCCAGCTTCCCAGGGGTGACACACGTTCAATGAATGGTGATGGCGCGACGCGCTTGCGCGACGCGCTTGTCCGACACATGTAAGTCTCCCCCGAGAATGTCTCACCGTTTTCATGGAAACGGTGAAACGATTTCTCTTCGTTTGACGCAGTTCCGGGAGGCTTCGGCGAACCGCCGAGCCTAGCCGCTTCGCACGTTCCGGATTGCTCCAGGAGACCATTCATGGATATGCTCGCCAACCCCGCCCCCGGCTTCCAGCGCAATCCCGACAAGGTGATCGCTGTCGAACCCTATCGCGGCAATGTCACCGTGCGCGTCGGCAATACCATCATCGCCCGATCGACCAGGGCCAAGCTGCTGTCCGAACCGCCCTACCCGGCGGTCTTCTATGTCCCGTTCGACGACATCGACTTCAGCAAGCTCGTCGGCACCGAGCATTCCACGCATTGCCCTTACAAGGGCGATGCCAGCTATTGGAGCGTCCGGGCGGCCGGCGAAGCCGGCAAGAACGCGATGTGGGCTTATCAGCGGCCGTTCGACGAAATGACCGAGATACGCAATCACGGCGCGTTCTATGCGAGCAAGGTGACGGTGGAAACCGAGCCCGACTGATCGTCCTTGGGTAAGGACCGCCCATGGCGATTTGAGACTTGGGCCGAGTGGAGAATAATGGTTCCGGGAACCGGAGCGGCGCGGGCATGACGAGTACCGGCCTGACTGGCCGCAGCCTTAACTGCCACGCAGCCCCTCGCAGGCCGGCATCACCCGGACATCATCGCGCCGCTCAATCCGTGGTGCCGTTGTTGCCGATACCCTCGGCGTCGTCCAGGCGCACGAAGGTCATGCCCTTCTGCTTCAGGGCGAGCAGCCCCTGAACCACGCCCTCGCCGGCCGCATGGGTCGGTTGGTTGATGTGGGCGATGATGACGTCGCCGTTTTTGGCGGCGCCGATGCGGCGTGCCGTTTCCTTCGCGCCGAGCAGCGAGCCACCGTCGCCATTGATCGAGAAGCCGGCGATCTTGAAACCCAGCTTGCGGATCATCGCGATCGCCGAGGGGCTATATTCAGCGGTGGCGCCGCGAAACCATTTGGGCGCCGGACCGCCGGCGCTGACCAAAGCGGCGGCGCCGGATTCAACCTCGGCCTGTACTGCCTCCGGACTGCCCGCGCTGCGGATGCCATAGATCGACCGCGGCGTGTCGACCGCCGGAATGTGGTGGCCGCCATGGTTTTCCAATTCGAACAGATCAGGATGCGCCCGCATGATCTCGACGGCCGCGGCATTGCGCTTCAGCCAGATGCCGGTAACGAAGATCGTCGCCGGTATCTTGTTGTCGACAAGAGCCGAAAGAATCCGAGTGTCGGTCTTTCCGCCGCAGGCGTCGAGCGTCAGGGCGACTCGCCCGCCTCCTTGCGCGACATCAGGCTTCAGATGCAGCGTCGGCTCGACCAGCGTCGCGGCATTGCCCGCGGACAAAGCAAACAGCGACAGCGCCATTGCGCAAAGAGAGTATCGAAGCAGACCCATCATCCATTCCAAGCCGGCGCGCCCGGCCAGTCGCCGCATCGCGCCCAAGAAAACTTGCCTCCGCTCGTCCCAACAGACCGGCATCTAGGCGAAAGTGGGACGTCCGACAGCGCAAAAGGAGAAATCGCGAAAAATTGCTTTCGCCTTAGATCTCGGCTTCCGAGGCAGTCTCCGTTCGCGCCAGCAGTTCGCGCACCGCTTCGGCGACCGAGTCCACTTCCAGCCGCCAGACGCAAAACGCCTTGGCTGGATTGGTCCGGTGGCACGTGTCGGCGGCGACGCACTCGCAAGGCATTGGGGGCCGCAGCGAGATGCTGGGTACGCCAACCGGACCCCATGCAACCGGGTTCGTCAGGCCGAATAGGCCGACGACGGGCGTGCCGGCTGCGGCGGCCATATGCATCGGGCCGCTTTCATTGCCGAGGAAGAGCCGCGCCTCCTTGAGGAGCGCCATCAACGTTTCGAGCGATAGCTTACCTACCAGATTGACGACCGGCGCCTTGACCGCGGCCATGATCTGGTCGTTCGCCTCGGCTTCGTCGGGACCGCCGACCAGGGCGACGGCGAGACCGGTCTCGCTCGATATCATATCGATGACCGCGGCGAAACGCTCGGGCTGCCACCGGCGCCCCGGAAAGCTTGCTCCAGCATGCACCACCAGGAAGGCTTTGCGCCCAAGGCGGCAACTGTCCAGCAATGTCAGGACCCGCGCGGTTTCCGATGGCAGCGGCTCGATCGAAGGAAACCGCACGCGCAGATCTACCCCAAGCGCCTCCAGCGGAGAAAGATAGCGATAAAGGAAATGCCTTTCGCCATAGCCGAAGGGCTTGGCCCTGACGTTTGCGGATTGGCGCTCGAACCGGTGCAATCGCTTCTCGGTGGGGAAATAGCCGACCCGGATCCTGGCGTTGAGTGCCATGGCGATGAAGTGCGTCGTGTTTGAATCGGTCAAGTCGATGGTCATATCGAAAGCCAGGCGACGCAGCTTCAGCAGCACCTGGGAGAGTTCCACGCCGCGCTGCATCAGCGTGCCACGCGCGCTCGAGCGCCTGAAAGCTACGGTCTCAGCCGCGATACCATGGGCAGTCAGGAAGCTTGCGAAGCGAGCCTCGCAAAGGAAGACAATCTTGGCGTCCGGATAAGCGATCTGCAGATTCTTCGCCAGCGCCGAGGCAAGAACCAGATCGCCGATATATTTTGTTTGCAGTATAAGGATCGAGCGGACGTCCACGAAGGGACCCTGCAATATCGGTGTCCGTGCACCAGAACTAGGTTGAGACGTCGACATTCTGGGCCGCCAGGCGCATGGTTCACGTGGCCTCCATATACAAGACGACATGGTCGTGGGCCAGAGTGACTCGCACGTGCCGGCAGAGCCTGTCACCGTCTCATGGAATAGCGAAACTCCTTTATTTCGCTTTTTTGCAATGCGGCCGACAGGCCGCACGAAATCTCCACCGGTGTCAGACCGCTTCTTCCAGGGCCATCTCGGTGCGCGCCAGGAGTTCCAGCACCGCGTCGACCATTCCTTGAAACGATGTCGAGATTCAGTGCGGTCACGCGCACGTTCGCGTGACATTCCATACGAAATCGTAAGGTGCCCGGAGTCGGCTCCGCAACGCGCCTCAGCCGCGTTTGGCGGAACCTTTCGCCGTCGCCAAGGCCGCCTGCGCGGCCGCAAGCCTGGCGATCGGCACGCGGTAGGGCGAGCACGACACATAATCGAGCCCTACCTCCTCGCAGAAGCGGATCGAGGCCGGATCGCCGCCATGCTCGCCGCAAATGCCGAGCTTGATGCCCGGCCGCGCGGCCCTGCCTTTCTCAGCCGCGATCCGCACCAGCTCGCCGACGCCATCGACGTCGAGCGAAACGAACGGATCCTGCTCGATGATGCCCTTCTGCCGGTAGGTTTCGAGGAAGGACGCGGCATCATCGCGAGAGATGCCAAACGTCGTCTGGGTGAGGTCGTTGGTGCCGAAGGAGAAGAATTCGGCGGCTTCGGCAATGACATGGGCGCGGATCGCCGCGCGCGGCAATTCGATCATCGTGCCGGTGAGGTAGTCGATCTTGGTGCCGGTCTCCTGCATGACGCTTTGCGCCACCGCGTCGATGCGCGCCTTCACGTATTCCAACTCCTTCACGATGCCGACCAAGGGTACCATGATTTCCGGCACCACAAGCGACCCGGCCTTCTTGCCGGCCTCGACCGCCGCCTCGAAGATGGCGCGCGCCTGCATCTCGGCGATCTCGGGATATGAGACGGCGAGCCGGCAGCCGCGATGGCCGAGCATCGGGTTGAACTCGTGCAGTGCTTCCGTGCGCTGCCGCAGCTTGTCGGCCGAGACGTTCATGGCCGAGGCGACCTCGGCGAGCTCAGCCTCGGTCTTGGGCAGGAACTCATGCAGGGGCGGATCAAGCAGGCGGATCGTCACCGGCAGGCCGGCCATGATCTCGAACAGCTCGAGGAAATCCGAGCGCTGCATCGGCAGGAGCTTGTCGAGCGCGGCGCGCCGGTCCTTCTCGGTGTCGGCCAGGATCATCTCGCGCATGGCGACGATGCGGTCGCCGTCGAAGAACATATGCTCGGTGCGGCAAAGCCCGATGCCCTCGGCGCCGAAAGAGCGCGCCATGCGCGCGTCGAGCGGCGTCTCGGCATTGGTGCGCACCTTCATGCGGCGTGCGGCGTCTGCCCATTCCATGATGGCGGCGAAGTCGCCCGACAGCTCCGGCTGCAGCATGGCGACCGCGCCCTTCAGAACCTGGCCGTTGCCGCCGTCGATGGTGATGATATCGCCCTTGCGGAAGGTCTGCCCCATCGAGACCAGCGTGCCGGCCTTGTAGTCGACGCGCAGCGAGCCGGCGCCCGAGACGCAGGGCTTTCCCATGCCGCGCGCCACGACGGCGGCATGGCTGGTCATGCCGCCGCGCGTGGTGAGGATGCCCTCGGCGGCGTGCATGCCGTGGATGTCTTCCGGGCTGGTCTCGATGCGCACCAGGATCGCCTTGCGCCCCAGAGCCCGGGCCTCCTCGGCATCTGCCGACGAGAAGACGATCTCGCCGGTAGCGGCGCCCGGCGAGGCAGGCAGGCCCATGCCGATGACGTCACGCGCCGCCTTCGGGTCGATGGTCGGGTGCAGGAGCTGGTCGAGCGAAGCCGGGTCGATGCGGGCAACCGCCTCCTCCTTGCTGATCAGCCCGTCCCTCGCCATCTCGACGGCGATCTTCAGTGCCGCCTTGGCGGTGCGTTTGCCGGAGCGGGTCTGCAGCATCCACAGCTTGCCGCGCTCGATGGTGAATTCAAGGTCCTGCATGTCGCGGTAATGCTTCTCGAGCCGGTCCGAGATGTCGACGAAGGCCTGGAAGGCGTCGGGCATAAGCTTCTGCAGCGACGGCTTGTCCGAGCCGGCAGCGATGCGCGCCGCCTCGGTGATGTTCTGCGGCGTGCGGATGCCGGCCACCACGTCCTCTCCCTGGGCATTGACCAGGAACTCGCCGTAGAGCTGCCTCTCGCCGGTCGAGGGATTGCGGGTGAAGGCGACGCCGGTCGCCGACGTGTCGCCCATGTTGCCGAACACCATGGCCTGGACGTTGACCGCCGTGCCCCAGCTTTCGGGAATGTCGTGCAGGCGGCGGTAGGTGATGGCGCGGTTGTTCATCCAGCTCGAGAACACGGCGCCGATCGCGCCCCAGAGCTGTTCCTGCGGATCCTGCGGGAACGGCTTGCCGAGCTCTTCCTCGACCTTGGCCTTGTAGAGCGCGATCACGCCTTGCCATTCCGTGGCCGTCAGCTCGGTGTCGAGCTCGTGACCGAGGCTGGCCTTCTGGTCCTCGAGGATTTCCTCGAACACCTCGTGGTCGAGGCCCATGACGACGTCGGAATACATCTGGATGAAGCGGCGGTAGCTGTCATAGGCAAAACGCGCATCGCCGGAATCCGCGGCCAGAGCCTGGACCGTCTCGTCGTTGAGGCCGAGATTGAGCACCGTATCCATCATGCCGGGCATGGAGGCGCGGGCGCCGGAGCGCACAGAGACCAGAAGCAGCCTCGATGGATCGCCGAAACGGCGGCCGGTTATGCGGCCGATGTGGTCGAGGGCGGAAACGACATCGGCCTTGAGCGCCTCAGGATAGTTGCGTCCATTGGCGTAATAAGCGTTGCAGACTTCAGTGGTGATGGTGAAGCCCGGCGGCACCGGCAGCCCGAGGCTGCACATCTCGGCCAGATTGGCACCCTTGCCACCGAGAAGATTTCGGTCGCCGGCCCGTCCTTCAGCGGCGCCGTCGCCGAAGGTGTAAACCCACTTGGTCATGCTTGCCCTCCAGTTCGTGGAAGTTGGAAACATCCGGGCTGAAGCCCATTCCCCGCCTCGCCGGCCCGAGCGATAGGATGCTGCAGTGCGAAAGGCAAGGGACCGGCCGCGCTCGCAGTCACTACAATCGATTAAGCAAAAGCTGCGGCAACAAGACTTGCCGGACGCATGGAGGCGATATAGAACATAAAGAGAACAAAGTGGAGTAGCGTTATGAAACTCAACGGTAAACTCGATTATCTGGAACTGCCAGCGACAGGCGGCACGCTGGACAGCGTCAAATCCTTCTACAGTGCGGCCTTTTCGTGGTCGTTCACCGACTACGGTCCGACCTATTCCGCTTTCGCCCAGGGGCTCGACGGCGGCTTCCAGGCAGATGCCAGCGAGGCGCCCGAAAAACCGCTGCCGGTGCTCTACTCCGACAATCTCGAGGAAACGCTGCAAGCGGTCGAGAGCGCCGGCGGCGCCATCGTCAAGCCGATCTTTTCTTTCCCCGGCGGCAGGCGGTTTCATTTCACCGATCCGGCCGGCAACGAGCTTGCGGTGTGGGGAAACTAGAAAGGGCGCGGATTTCGAGGTATTTTTTGCTGTTGACAGCCGGGCTAGGCTCACTTCAACAAACAATGGCGATCTTCCAACAGCAAAAGCAGGCTGATGAAATTCGGGTCCAGCGGCGTTCGAGGTTTGGCTTGCGATTTGGTCGGAAGGCCAAGCGGACTTTACACTGAAGGCTTTGCCCGACGTTTGCGGTCGACTGGATTCCAGCAAGGCGAGGTCTTCGTGGGGCGCGACCTGCGCGACAGCAGCCCGGCAATCGCGCAGGACTGCATGGCCGCGCTGGCCGCGTCAGGCTTCCACCCGGTCGATTGCGGTGCGATCCCAACACCAGCGCTTGCCTATTATGCCCGCCAGCACGGCGCCGCCGCGCTGATGGTAACCGGCTCGCATATTCCCGCCGACCGCAATGGCATCAAGTTCTATGGACCGAAGGGCGAGATCGACAAGGCGGATGAGGCCGCGATCACCTCTTATGTCGCTGAGCTGTCGGACGGATATCCCTGGCCGCCGGCGCAGGCGGACTGGCAGACCGCGCACGAACAGGCGCTCGCGGCCTTTCGAGACCGGGTGGGCGGTATTCTCACCTCTCGCGCCCTTTCCGGCATGAGGCTCGGCGTCTACCAGCACAGCACCGTCGCGGCGGAGTTGCTGGTCGAGGTCCTGAGGTCCTTTGGCGCGGACGTGACCCCTGTCGGGAAATCGGAAATTTTCGTGCCCGTCGACACGGAGGCCGTCGGCCAGGAAACGATCGCGAAGATGAAGGGCTGGGTGCGTGAGTTCAAGTTCGACGCCGTGCTATCGGCCGATGCTGATGCCGACCGCCCTCTCGTCATCGACGAAAACGGCGAGCTGTTCCGCGGCGACCTGATCGGGCTGGCTACGGCGCTTTTCCTCAAGGCTGACATCGTGGTGACGCCCGTGACCTCCAATTCAGGCATTTCCGAAGCTTTCGGCTTCAGGGTGCTGAGAACGAAGGTCGGCTCCCCCTTCGTCATAGCGGGAATGGAGGCCGCGCGGCAGGCAGCCGGCACTGTGGTCGGTTTCGAGGCCAATGGCGGGGTTCTGCTCGGGTCGGACTGTCTGTTGAACGGCAAAACATTGTCGGCGCTGCCGACACGGGATTCATTCCTGCCGATCCTGGCGGTGCTGGGCACTGCGGCATCGACGGGCAAATCATTGTCCGGCCTGCGTGAAACCTGGCATCTTCCGGTCTGCGCCAGCGAGCGGCTCGAGAACTTCCCAGTGGAGAAATCGCGTGCCCTGATGCGCAAGCTCGCCGGCCGCGATGCGCTGCAGGAATTCCTTGCCCCGTTCGGAAACGTCGCGGATGTCGATGAGACCGACGGCCTCAGGGCGCGGATGGCCAGCGGCGAGATCATCCATCTGCGGCCCTCCGGCAATGCCCCCGAATTTCGTTGCTATGCCGAGGCCGCCAGCCCCGGAAGGGCGGCTGAAATCGTGGCGTCGGCGCTTGAACGGGCGCGGGACGCCGCACTGGCGGATTAGCCAGGCCCGATAACGAGACCGGTGCCGGCGCTGCAGCAGGTGCGCGACATGTGCAGGATCGCGTTTGAGCATATCGGGTTGAAGATAGACGATCATCTCGTCATCGATCCCGATTTGTTCAGGCCCGCGGAAGTCGAAATGCTGCCCGGCAATCCGGCCAAGGCAAGGGCGAAGCTCGGATGGGAAGCGACGATCTCCCTGGAAGAGACGATCCGCGAAATGGTGGACGCCTATCTTGCGCGCCACTCGGCCGCGTGTTGACAGGAAGCTCTTGCATTTCGCGTCGATGGCTTGACGGACCGCGTTATCCCACCCATCCACTCGGGGACAATGTGTCGTGGTCAGGGAGGCCGGCATGCGAGTTCTGATAACCGGCGCGAACGGCTTCGTCGGCCCCTATGTGCGCCATGCGCTGCGCAGGATTTGCGGCGACGACGTTGTCGTTGTCGCGACCTCCAAGGATGGTGGTCCGCATCCCGCTTTCGGCCGAGTCGAGGCCCTGGACGTGACCGACACCGCCGCGGTCCGTGAGGCCGTTGCCCGTCACCGACCCACCCATGTCATTCACCTGGCGGCGGTCGCGGCCCTTGATGTTGCCCAGGCCGATCCCCGGAAAACGTGGCGCATTCATGTGGACGGTGCGCTCAACCTGGCCAATGCCATCATCGACAGAGCCCCTGACTGCTGGCTGGTTCATGTCGGATCCGGCCTGGTCTATGGCGAAAGCGCGAAGACCGGACTGCCGCTCGACGAAGGCGCACTGCTTGCTCCGATCGACGAGTACGCGGTGACCAAGGCTGCGGCCGACCTCGCGCTCGGCGCGCTTTCATACCAAGGCTTGAAATGCGTTCGGATGCGTCCGTTCAATCATACGGGACCGGGTCAGACCGAGGCATTCGCGGTGCCAGCTTTCGCCATGCAGATCGCGCGGATCGAAGCGGGCCTTGCCGAGCCAGTGATCCGCGTCGGCAATCTCGACGCAAGGCGCGATTTCCTGGACGCACGCGACGTCGCCGATGCCTATGCGCGCGTGGTCCTGAAGAGCAACGAGCTTGCGCCGAACAGCATTTTCAATGTTTCGTCCGGCCTCTCCTGGAGGATGAGCGACATCCTCGACCTGCTGTTGGCCAGAAGCAGCGCCAGGATCGTGACGGAGCATGATCCCCTACGGCTGCGCCGAAGCGACCTGCCCTGTATCGTTGGCGATGCGACGCGCGCCCGGACACGGCTTGGCTGGGCGCCCGCGTATCCTTTCGAAGATACGCTTGCGGCCGTTCTGGAGGATTGCCGCGCTCGCGTGGCCCAGGCTTGAGCATGGATATGCACCGCGCTCCAGCCTGAACCGGACTGCCCCCATATCGACCGCAGGCGCGAGCGGTAGCCAGGGTGCGCGGGCTTGCCGCACATCGTAGACGATCCAGCGACGAACCGGCGGGGTATGGCGGCCCGTATGGCCTCGCTTTTAGTTGATCTCCCGGCATTGAGCTTTGCTTCGCCTCGTCCTATAAGGCCGCGCGCAGCGGGCATGACCGCCTGCTGGGGCGTCGCCAAGCGGTAAGGCATCGGTTTTTGGTACCGACATTCCCAGGTTCGAATCCTGGCGCCCCAGCCATCCTCTCCCGGTCCGTTCCGGACACATAGGTTACGGTTTATACCGGAGACATGGGTAACACTTTTGGCCCGAAGGGGTTTTGGAGTGGTTCGAGCCTGCATGTCTCAT